>ENA-OQBT01000201-OQBT01000201.1-human-gut-metagenome-genome-assembly--contig:-NODE-201-length-41584-cov-3.853752_pt1 | contig 41584 bp, 46 predicted proteins | sample MGYA00242749_ERZ504557 | MGnify/ENA primary metagenome ERZ504557 (study PRJEB26092, sample SAMD00036243) | human gut metagenome | host: Homo sapiens | study: EMG produced TPA metagenomics assembly of... | reverse complement strand
AAAAAATAGGAAAGCAGCGGAAAAGCATGGAAAAATTGTAACTGCTGTGAAATGGTTACAAAAAGGACGGAAAACCAAAAATTCAATCCAAGTATTTCAGGACACCGATAAACAAGAAGAGAAGCAGAAACGAATTAGCGAACAGCAGAAACTACTTTTAAAAGGTGGAACAAAAGCTTTCCTTCAAGTTTCTAAAGCATTGATTCAACTTTTTTTCGGGTTACTTCCGGTGCTTTTCTTTGGTGCTTTTTTTTCGTTCCTGTTCATTGTTATTATAACACAGAATCAAAGTGCATCGTCTGAATACGATGGAGCCTGTTATCTCGCAGCAAAATATGAATCCGGCGGAAACCCGGATCAGACCGGAGGAGATGGTGGAAATGCTTGTGGGGAATTTCAGTTTGATAATCGCTATGAGTTAGGACCATTCGTCCGTTGGTGCCATGAAAAAGATTCTTTGACGTATGCTGCTTTCGAGCCATATATCGGGATGACAACACAACTTAAAGACAACACCAGCTTTTATGCTGCTTGGCATTCAATCTGTGCTGCAAATAAGGTTGCCTTTGAAGCAGCGCAGTGTGAATATGTTTATACGCAGACGCTGCAGCCTCTTCTTACTTCACTCACGCAACATTATGGCTTTGATTTCAACAATGCATCGGATGCCTTAAAAGGCTGTGTGTTATCCTTTGGAAACCGCGACGGAAAATATGTTCAAAGTCTTACCCGATATTTCGATGGCACAACAGCGAGTTCTACCGACAAGGAAATTATCGAGCGGGCTTATGATGCTATGATTGCTCGACGACCGAGTATCTCACGGTGGAGTTATGAAAAAGCGGATTGTCTTGCGCAGCTTGCCGGAACTTTGGACATCTATGCCCCGTCTGAAAATGGAGCTGGTGGAATTGATTGGTCATGGAAAAAATCTAATCAAACCAGTGCATCCGGAAACGCGGCTGTTCAGGCAGCTCTTAACGCTGTAGGAAGTGGATATTCACAAACAAGGCGAGATGATCCGGGATGGTACGATTGTTCCTCACTGGTATACAGAAGCTATGCCGCAGCTGGAATAACATATCTTAACGGCAAATGCGCTGCAGAGCAGGCACAGTATCTTGTCAGCCATAATATGACAGTAAGCTATAGCGAATTGCAGCCAGGCGATTTGATATTTTATTCTTATGAGGTTAATGGACGATATAGAAATATCTCTCATGTGGCAATCTACGTTGGCGATGGTGTTATGGTTCATGCGGCAAATGAATCGAGAGGTGTTGTAAAACAAGCGCTGTCGCAATCCAATCTATCACCGCAGCTATACTGCAGACCACAATAGTGTAACAAGATGGGAGTGTATACGAAGAAGCCAAAACTTCTATAATCTATTTTTGATGTACGATAAAATGATAACTCGAAAGGAAATATTCAAATGGAACAGATAGAAAAAGATATTCTACATGTGAAAGCCGGAGCGTTGCTGCAACTCGGAATGCAAATAGGTGCTGAACTACAGCTTACTAAGGAGAACGACAGAGATCAAGTCATGATGCAATTGTTGGCTATGCAACGTCTGGTGCAGATGGAAGGATATTCTCTCGATTTCGCCTTTGATCATTTTGGTTACGAAGAGTGTAAACGTTCAACATATAAAAAAGCAGTAGAAATTTTGATTGATGTCCGAAGTTAAATAGACCGAATCGTTTCCCGTGTCAATCATTGACACGGGAAATTATTTTGCTTTTCAAAAGTCATAACACACTCAGAAGGGAGTTGGTACAGATGGGCAAAAGATATATTTGATTTTCCCGAAAACCAGAGAGAATCGTATCGCCAGAAATTAGCAAACGCCAAAGAAGCATCTAAACCAAAGACAAGTAAAAAATGCCAAAAAGGATGCGACTTTAATATCATTTGAATTTTATATTATCTGAAAAAAGACATGACTTTTTATGATAGCCATGTCTTTTTCATTGGGAGGAATCACCATGAGAAGAAATCGGAAATTATCACGTAAGAAGATCATTCTTGGTTCTATAGCTGCTGTTTTGGTTGTAGCAACTGCCTGCGGAGTTGTTGTTGCTATGCATCGCAAAACTCCAAATTCTGGTACTGGACAGTCCATCACACTTGAACAGTCCGACTATGAAGAAAAGAAAAATGATGCAATCCAACAGATTCAGAACACTGTAAAAACGCTGTCAGAGAACCAGCAACAAAAAGTAAGTGCCTACGTAGAACAGAATATCCAAAATATCCAGAAAGCAGAAACAGAACGAACCATTGAAGCTACCTTACAGGAAACTCTTGATTATTTGGAGAGTGTAAGCCTTGGTGAAAACGAGGAGCAACGCAAAGAAACACAAAATACTTCTGAATCTTCCAATAATACAGAATCTTCTTCCAGTGCTGTTAGTGAAGCAACAGAGGAAGAAAAATATCGCGTCCTGGGTGAAGATTACACTTATGACAATGACGATTATATTCCGGTCATTAACCAGAGCAACTGGGCGGCCATGTCAGATGACCAAAGAGAAGAATGGTTAAACAAATGTACGCCGGTGAAAGAGGATACTGCTCATTCTATAACCGCAATCTGCGGCAATACATATGACACAAGTAGCAATCAGAGCTGGTTTCTTCCTTGTCGTCTGCACAGTTGGTTGGTCGAGAACAATCTGGATGCAACTGAAGCCGAATATCTTGCTTATGGAACCTACAAGAAGAGTAAGGAAACGTTCTATCTTACTCTGAATGATGCCAACAATACGGTTGTTCTTGTCACATACAGCAAAAATTTGCGAGATTTTAGTTTTGAGTTTGCTGGTATGAGCGCATCAGAAGTCCTTGAAACGAAAAAAACTACTACCGATACATCCGACCAGGAATCATCTGCAGATCAGGAAGCGGGAGATGCAGCACTCTCTGAATCTGCCATGAAAGAGATGGAGAATAATGCAGAAACAAATTAGTGATGAAAAAAGAAGCGGTATATACGTTTTGGCTGTTGATGACTATTTATACAGAGTCGGGACACTCAAAGGAAATTGGATTTTTTTGCCCCAGGATGAACAGAAGCTTTCCAAATATGATGATCGTTATGTGATCGTCAACTATGATTTAAGCCCTGCCGGAAATTGCTGGAAGCAAACCTGGCTTTTGAAACAAATTCAAGAGAACCGACAGGAAATTCGGCATTTAAACAAGATCTTACAAAATACTAATTGCAAAGCTTTACATTAAAGGAGGATTACCTATGAAAGTAGAACGAAACGGAAAAGAATTTGAATTAACGAAAGATGAGCTTTTTTTGGCCCATAAGGAATATGTTACAAGTTCTATGCAACATGTCTTAGAAAATGATTTCGAAATTCCTGCCAAATATTCGGCACTTATAGCTAAAGAAGCTTTTCATATGTATCACGAAGGTGGTCATGAAGAACATCTTTCTATTGAACTTGCGGCAGGAAACTATCATACACTCACACATGAACCTACTGTAAAAATTTTGTCAACAGAAAGTACAGAGTTTGATACGGGACGTGAAATGCCGTTACATGAAGCAAATTCTCGATTTAAAGATGTCGATCAACTCACACATGAACTTTATGGCGATCGTTCTTATGATAAAACCAAATTTCAATTAAATTTTTCTTTAAATGGAGAACAGGTGGTTTATGAAGGAGTGCAGAATCTTGGTAATCTTGAAGGTTCCCTAATTGACCATATCAGAAACGATGAGAATATGCAGGTTTATAATCGATATTATTATGATCTAAATGCAGTGCATGATCCCACAAAAGCCGATAGAATCCGCAATAATGGATCGTTTCTTTTGGTGCCATATTTAGAATCTCATATTTCTCTTTCCAACAAAGAAACCATTATTCAGGAACAGTTACATAATTCCGATGTTCTTACACTTGAAGCGAATGCAGATTACTTACATGCTATGGAAGATTATATTCAAGAAAGTCGATATTGTTTGAATGTTGGATATGATTTACCTGCAGAACCACGAAAAGTAGATTTTGACCAGAATCTGGCTGATTCTAAATCAAAAAACTTGGAAGTGACATCACAGGAAAGCGAGAAAAAAAAGCCACATAATTCTCCATCCAAATCCCATAAAACCAAATCAATACGTCTATGATCATTTGAGACTATATACACAGTCTTTTTTATTTGAAAAAGGAGAAAAATTGCTATGGATCTTGATAAATTAATTCAAAATTACGAAGACATCATCGAAATTTCAAAACAAACGACGGCGGACCTCGAAAAAACTTTAGCATTGTTAAAATCTCAGAAATTAAATCAGGAAAAAGAACTTTCATCAAATGTTACAGAGTCCATTGCTTATGAAGATCCGCGTGTACAGGAGCAACGAGATCTTGCATTACAAAATGGATATAGCAAAGAAGACGCTGATGAAGTCGCAGCAAGCTACCACTACTATTATTCTCGCTTAGATGAAATCGAACGAGATGTTATCGCAGAAGGTAAACCTGCCAATGGTACAGACTATGAATTACGCGCCGAAGAAGCCCGAAAAAACCTTAATCAAGATTTGAATCTGATTGATTATAAATATGAAGCTGCGAAGGACGCCCCGGTTCAAAACGTATCCCAGGCCAAACGCCCATTAAAACGTCCGCGGAAAACTATGAGCAAAATCTGATCCCTATCTTTATTTATGAAATGAGGTGTAAAAAAAGTATGGCACAGGAACATGAAGAAACTTATGAAGATCGAAAAAAAAATTGGGATCTTTCCGGCAGTCTGGAAAATATTATTCGCCGGTATATTCATCAAATTACGAATGCCGAACTAAAAGAAATTAATTTGGAAATGCAAGCTGGTATGTTGGAATCAGAGATCAAAGCAGGAATTAAACTTCCATTAGTGGAAATGCGACAGCGTAGAGAAACCTTTCTGCTTCAAAAAGAAAAATCCTTCTCAGAACCCGTGATTACAATTCTCAAAAGCGACACAGCAGATTTGCCAGCCGGAAGTAAACTTTCTCTATTGGATGCCGATGATTTATTGCTTCGTCGTAATCCTGGTTCCGTAGAATATCAGATCCAATTTTTGTTGCGCGGCAAAGAAAAAGTCCAGAATGCTGTTATTGACTTATCAAAACTAAGCGGTACGGGAACTTTTGCTGATTCTATTGTTGGTGATGCTTCATTCGCCCCCAGTTCGGTCGATTATCTTAAAAAGCATCGAGATCTTTCTATTTTGGAACGCGCAGCAAAAAGGATTTTGCGTGTCAATAAAAAAAGCGATATGAGATCATATGCCAATGCACTCCTTTCCTACGTGCAAGAGGCTCGTAACTGTTTAAATTTGGGTCAAAATCTTCCTAAACGTCCATCAAGAAAAGACTTCACAGAAAAAAGTACCATTAAATATTCTGAATCTGAAATAGTAAATACAGCGGATTCTGCAGATACCACAACTCCGGAGTCCAAAGAGGTGCAGCCACAGGAAGCGTATTCTGAATCAAATATGATCTCTTTCGATGAGCCGCAAGTTACAATATTACAAAGTACCGTACCACAGATTCCGGCCGGTGCCAAAATGTCCCTGGCAGATACAGAACTCATGTTTAAAGGGCAGACATCAGGTTATGTAGCGTATCAGATAGATTATACCCTCGTGCAAGACAATTTTTACCATGGATCTTATCATGGTAAAGTTAATTTTGATCGAACGCATGATAAGTCTCTTACTGCACAGATTAGAGCCGCTGCATTGGCCGGACCGGCAGAAATGTCTCCACAAGATTTTAGCAAATTAACCCCTGAGTCCATGAAAAAATATCAAGTTCAAATGAACTGGATTATTGATAATTTTGTTCCTTATTTACAGAACCATCAAAATCTATCAGTTATTCGTTCACAAGCTGACAATATTTTGCTGAACCCAAATCGTGAATCTTGGGAAACTCCATATGCTAAAGAGCTTCTTTCCTATGTAGAAGAGGCTCAGGAATGCTTAAATAAGGGGAAATCTCTTCCCGCGTTACCAGCCAAAGAACATTTTCAGCTCGCAGAACAGCCCTTGGAAAATCCAATTAGCCCTATACCTGCAGACTCACAACCGGCACAGAATGTAAAAACTCCTGCAGAGCCAGTGGAAAAACCATCCAAAGTACCTGTTACAATCAACGAGAAATTACTGGCATCTCCCCCACATGACGGAAAGATTCTTAGTCAAATTCCTGCAAGTAAGAAATACGTTGAACTTGAGTTTCTTTCCTCTCTTGATAATGGAAAAACTTTTCTTGCAACCATTGACCCGGATAAAGAATATCCACTTTGGGTAAAAGAAAATGATGAATGGAAACCGGCAGGTTCTCGATTTGGAGATATTCTTTCTTATTCCTACGGAAATGTAAAAGCGGCCGCCCAAAAAGAGTTTGAGCGTTTAAGAAATCAAGATTCTGCAGAAGTGCAGGACTCAACTCACCAGCTTAATGCTCCTACGGTTGAAAGTCCCGAAGCCGAGCATCTGCAGAAAAAAGCTGCAGATCTCCTTGATATTTCACAACCACTGGTTGATCAAGAAGCTTTTCAAGAAGTGTTTCAAGCGTTGCAACAAAATGAGATGCCACAAGCCGCTGATATGTTGCATTTTTTGGCATCCCATTTAGATGAAGTTCAGGAACATTATCGTTCCATGCAAGAAGAATTTCGGCGGATAAAACTACAAATTGCTGATATTGACAAAAAACTCTTTACTGACTCAGTTTGTGTTAGTGAAGCTCAATCTGAGTTGGATCGTGGCGAAAGATTTGTCCAGACTACCAAAAATCGCTTGGCTAATCAGGTTATGAATACACGAGACAACATGATGTCAAGCAAAAAATCCGCTCTGATCTCTCTGGCCGAAAGCATCCGCGTTCCAGAAACGTTAGAAATGCTGCAAAACTGTATGCAGCGTGCTGAAAAATCCCTTGATAATGTTTTCTATCGTCTGAATGATACCAGGCACGCTATCCATGACGTAGCTCTTGGTGTCAAAAATATCGGTCGATCTTTAAGCGGAAAAGAATTGTTAACTTATAAACCATGGGATATGGAAAATGGAGCAATCGCCTCTATACAGAGAAAAATTTATGCTATGGAGCGTGGTCTTAATCACTTACAAAAGCAGACAAAAACACTGCAGGATCAAATGCGACCACCGAGAAATAAGGTTAGAAAGCAGCTAAGTAACACTAAAAAGGGACGTCCCACTACCATTAACATATAGTAAGACTCACCTTAACAAAAAATATAGAAAGATTCCAAAAAACAATTTTTCACTTTTACTAATTTATAAGGAGGATTTTTATGGCAATGGAAGATGCCGGTGGAACCGGCGATCTGGCCCTTATGATCAATACAGAAATGATCATCTTAAAAGGAGCTGTAAAAGCCAGTACGTACGCAGGAAAAACCATTGGAAAAGGTATGATAGCTCCCTTACGACTTATCCAGTATATTATGAAATTACGGAAGGAACAGCGAATTTCCGAATCAGATTTCAAGGATTTTACGCAGTTCATGAAGGACTGTGAGGGAGATTATATTATCGCCAACTTACCAACACGTGATCCAGAACGTTTAGATGAACTTATGGATTCCATGACAGAAGTTGGAATAACATATTGTATGCTTCCAGATCTTGATATCCAGGATTCTTGCTGTCAGATTGCTATACGCGGAAAAGACGTTGCAAAATGGCAATCGTTATATGAATCTTATGTAACCAGCGAACTTGATCTTGGTGGCCCGCTCGATTTTGAAGAACTGAAAGCACTTACGTCCGGGAACTATAAGATTAAGAATCTGGCACTTGGAGACAGCTCCGAAGATAATGAGCAACTGCAAAAGTTTCTGGACATGCTTGATGAGCGTAAAGTCAATTATGCAGTTCTTCCTGATCTGAAATATGGTGATAATCATATTCAATTGGCAGTAGCCAATCAATCTTTGCCACAATTTAGTTCAGCAATAGAAGCTTATCTGCAGGAATTTCCTTCTGCCGTTGAACATCTGGAAGAAGATCTAACAGATCGACAATACTATGATTCCGGTCGTATGTCTGAAAATGACTATTTTAATACCGCCACAGAAGATCTTAAAGAAACGATGCATCCTGAAAAATGGAAAGCAGGAAAGGACAGAAGCTCAGATTCTTTTGAGGAAGCCCTGGTCGGAAAAGAACTTAGTCGGTATGAAACCCTCAAAGCTCGACCAGGGTTGACCGAAAGATATGTTCCTGCAGAAAAAATAGTTGCAAAGCAGGGCGATGAAATAGCTTTGCAGGTTGGAAATAACGAATATGTCCGGATTCAAGAAGCATTATCTATTGACAACGGACGTGGATGTATCATTTTTCTTGATCCCGAAAAAGATTATGCTTCTTATCATCCCGACGAAAATAATACCATAAGAACTCCAACAGGTAATATATCTGGGAAGCAATTATCCCGCTATACAGAAAAAGCTGGTCGAGATATTGTACAACGCCTTGATTATATACCATACGATGAACCGAATGCAGCGCCGGTTTCTTTTACGTCTGAAGATTCGAAACGACTTGTTCGTGATATTGACTCTCCAACCGTAGAAACTCCACAGTTAGAGTCCCCATCACAGGAGCTACCAGTAGACGTTTTGGCCTCTGAAACACCGGTGACTTTTCCGGCACAATTTCTATACTCAAATCAATTAGACACTCAGGTCATCGCTCGTATCCCCGGAACCCAGAAATACGTTCAGTTAGATTTTGTTTCTACGCTTCATGAAGGGAAAACTATATTGGCTGCCATTGATCCACAAAAAGAATATACCATTCTCAAAACAGAAAAGCTGCAGCAACTCATTCATGGCGGTATTACAATTGACCCCCAAAAAGAATATACTGTTCTAACAGACACAGAAAATGGTCTAAAAGCTACAGAAAAGGTAACAGGTGATGAACTTCTAACTTATTATGCCAAAGTACGTCCAGATGCTCAAAAGCAATTTGATCGTATTGTTAATCATTCTGGGCCTCAAGAAAGTTCAAAAAAGAGGAAAAAGCCACCACTTCCTAGAAAGGATAAGACAATGAAATTATAATTTTTCCGGTATCTTACGTTTCAAATAACAAAAAGGAAAATAACTATGATTAAAAAGAAAAAAATACCTGTTGGAAAATTGGTATTTGTCCTTATCATTATCGAATTATTTTGTTTGGTTTTTTCCGGAATTTTGGGAGAGCCTGGCAATGATCTCAATTTCCAGATAGCGTCATGGATGAAGCATCCATGGCGCTGTTTTAATAAATACACCTGGCCTCTTTTAGGTGTCGGGTTAATGGGATGGGTATTTTTTCTGGCTAAATATCTTGAGATGCACAGAAATACTCATTCTGAAATAGAACATGGTTCCGCAGAATGGGACAATTTTGAGAATGCAAACGCTCGAATGGCCGACCTTGAACACCCTGAAAATAACCGGATTCTGTCGAAACATGTAAGCCAGGCATTGGATGGCCCGAAATCATTTCCGAATAACAACATGATCGTTGTTGGTGCTCCGGGAACTGGAAAATCTCTATTTGTGATCGCGCCAAATATTTTGAAATGTATATCGTCATACCTTTTCATGGATCCTAAAGGAGAATTGGTTGAAAAATATGGCAATTACATGCGGAAAAATGGATATCAAATCCGTGTTTTGAATTTAAAAAATATGGAGCAATCTGATCGTTATAATCCATTTGTGTATATTCGATCAGAAGATGATATTCCGCGTCTAATCATGAATATTTTTAAGTCTGTTGAACCGCCAGATGCCCAAAAAGGAGATCCATTCTGGGACGATGGCTGCGCACTATATCTGCAGTCTCTGTTTTATTTTGTTTGGGGACTATCCGTCGAAGATAAGAAATTACTTTTTTATGAGGCTCATCTTAATTGGGAATCTGTCTACGAAACCAAAACCCTGAATCAGGTAACCCGACTTACTCAACTAGAAAGCTCCAAAATAAAATCCGACTCAGATGATGACGACGATTCTACCCAGTTATCTCTTCTTATGGATCAGCTTGAAAAAATGCATCCAGATCATCCAGCCGTAAGAGATTATAAAAAGCTCAAAGAGGGTGCTCCCGAAACTGTAGCATCTATTCTTCTGATCTTAAATGGAAAGTTTAAATTTTTCTATTCTTCCTCGATTCAACGTATTTTTGAGGCCGATGATATGAATCTTTGGGAACTCGGAACCGGATGGCATAGAGATGAAAAGACCAAAGTTGCGTTATTTCTTGTCCTGAAAGAAAACGATAGTAGTTATAACTTCCTTGGTAATATGCTTTATCAGCAGCTCTTTGATGAACTTCTCCGGGAAGCTGATCAGAATTATCACGGACGACTTCCGATTCGCGTTGAATGTTGGATGGATGAGTTTGCAAACGGCCTCCGTCCGGAACGTTTCGAAAATTTAATTACAACACTTCGTTCTCGCAATATCGCAGTCATGCTCTTTTTGCAATCCATCAGTCAGTTGCAAACCATGTACAAAGGCGATGGTTGGAAGGTTTTCATGGATTCGTGCGCCGTGTTCTTATTCCTTGGGTCTGGCCGCGGAGCTTTGGACACTCAAGAGACTATCAGCAAGATGCTTGGAAACGCCACTATTGAAAAGACTTCTGGAAGTGTATCCTACGGTCAAAATGGAAGCAACAGTACCAGCTTTGATCGAATGCAGCGTGCGCTTATGGAAGCCAATGAAGTCGCGCAAATGGATAAAGATAGTTGTATTATCTTCCCATTTTCCAGTAAACCAATCATCGACAAAAAGTATAAACCCTTTCATGATCCATCCTATATTAAATCAAAAGAATACGGCCCTTATAGGCACCCAATTGAAGTTATCCGAGATCAGAATGGAAAATTACTTACAGTCAATCACACTGAAAAATTTTATTTTCCTGATCAGAATTTGCAGAAAAAAATTCAAGCGGATATCCAGAAGGGTGATTCTGACGGCATGTTGTTCAGATTAAGTGAAGACGAGTTTTGTGCTTTGAATTTGGACGATCCGATCTTAGAGCGTCCAGAAGGAAATTTATTTCTTTTACAGCAAATCAAGACGCTTGAATCTCAAAGCATTGATGAAAGACTGCAGAAAGCTGCTCAGGAAAAAGCTGCACGTAAGCAATCTTATGAAGCCACACCCGAAGATGAAACTGGGCCATCTACAGAGCCATCTGTTTATGAAATTCGGCAAAATTGGGACATCTCTGGTAGTTTGGAAGATGTGATCCGTCGGTATATTCTGGATTTCTCAGATGAAGAAATTGCTGAAATCACAGAAGCAATGAATAGTCATGTGAGCGAGGAAAAAATTAAAGACTGCCTAAAATTGCCTCCGGAAAAGCTACGCCTTATGTTACAATTCTATGTTCAACAGCAACACAAAAAAGGAGCTTAACATGTTCGATATTTATTCTGCAAACGAATGGTCTACAAAAAAAAGAAAAGATTTTTTATGTGATCAGTTAAAAAATTGGCCATCGTTATTCAACTTTTTGAATCAAAAAGATTTTTGCTGTATGCCATTACCCAATATCTATCCGACTATGAATTATGATCCTACAGAAGGTGGTCTCTTTTTTTACTCCTTGGAAGTGGCACGTACACTCCAAAATCTTACAACTCATATGAGCCTTACGTGGAAAAGAGAAGAGAGTCCCTTGCTTATCGGACTACTTCACGCTATTTGGATTTTGGATGATTATTACTGCGTACCATTTGGCGACTCCCAGGAGCAATTAGGTCTTTTGCGAAACGAAAGTCCCATTTACCCGCCAGGTTATGGAGATAAAAGTTTAATTTTGCTCATGAATCACATTGATCTTACTGAAGAAGAAAAGCTCTGTATTCTCTATCATCGTGGAGCATTTACAGAAATGCAATATTGGAAATATTATTGCAAAGCCATCAAAAAAAATCAAAATGTACTGTTCACACACACAGCCATTTGCTCAGTAATATTTTAGCAGAAAGGAGATCTCATCATGACGGAAGAAAAAAATAATCGCTCTGAAAAACTGGAATCTTTAGATCATCAGATTCGAGATATTATTAATCAGTGGAATGAAGATCCTGCGCAGATCAGCGACTTTCTTCAATTTGCGAGTAAATTTTCTTATTCTTATTCTCCCAGGAATACCATGTTGATTCAGCAGCAACAGTCAGGAGCCATTCTTTGCAAATCGTTTCAAGGCTGGAAAGAGCTTGGTTATTCTGTAAAAAGAGGAGAGCATGGTATGGAAGTATACGTTCCCACACCAATCACGCTTTTGAAAATTGCTGACACCGAAATTCCATATAGTAAAGCGTCGAAAGAACAACAAGCTGCCTACGATGCCGGAAATTTGGAAGGGCGAAAAATTATTCACTTTAAAGTTGGATATACTTTCGATATTGCTCAAACAAATTTTCCACCTGAACATTATCCAAAATTCCTCGATCGCGGAATCCCATCCGAACTTCATAAGCAGTGTACCGAAGTTTTGAAAGAATTTTGTGAAGAAACTCTCGGTGTTCGAGTTTTTCTTCAAGATCAAGATCAGGAAATTAAAGGGGCAGCATTATATGGTTTCCATAGTCCCGGTACATCGGAAATCCATATAGCATCCACACTACAAGACACCGCTGCATTTTCCACTTTAACTCACGAAGTTGGTCATGCCCTTGCACATGGAACTCTTGATGAATTTTTCAATATCGGATCACATCAAAAAGAATTTGAAGCCGATGTGATGAGCATAATGCTCCAACAACATTATGGACTCGAAATTACAGATGAACGAAAAAGTCATCTGGTTGGCCACTACAAAAGCTGGCTTGAATCTGATCCAAAAAATTTTGCTCCAGACAAAAGCATAAAAAAAATGTTTGATTTATATTCGTCTCAAGTAAAATTGTTAGACCAAAAAATGATTCAGAAATTTCCGGAACTTGCGCAGAAGTTACTTGCTCCGGAAATAGAACCCAACCCAGAAGCAAAACTGCAGAAACAAATAACTCGCAAATCCATTCCAAAGAAAAAGAAAACTTTGAGAAGATAAAATTTAATAAAAGGAGATTCCGACAATGAATGTAACCTATATAGGATTTGGTGGAACCATGGATGTGCCGTGCTACAAAGATGAGAAAGGAAATTTATATTTTGACGTAAATGATGGAAAAAATGGGCTGAATTTATACAGCGGAGCATACCTTACTTCCTATGGCGAAATATGTGGCGAGCCTAATCTCAAAATAACTGAGCCTATCGAATGCTCTGACCCGTTCATTCGTCATCCACGCGAAATGGATTACATGATACTTGATCGCATGAAAGAAGACTGCAATTACTATATCAACCATGACGGAAATGTAAACTCTTGCAGTATCTGGGGCGGCAGCATAGAATCACTTCTTTCGGAAATGGAAGAGCGTCTGAGTTCTTTTGACGCCAATGAAAAACCAGAATGGTTGACAGATACTGATTTTGAGAGAATGAAAAATCGTGTTTCTGAAATAACAGGGATTCCCAAAGATCAACTAATCAATCATTATAAATCAGTAAAAGTCCAAAATGCAAATTCCAAAAAGGAAAAAACATTGACCCCCAGATAAAAGATACCATCGAAATTTGAATACCATCTATTTGAATTTTGATGAATTTGGAGCTACATTATTTATTTTTCAAGCGCATCCGACTCCCAGATGCTTACAGGAATTTGAAAAAAAATTTGAAATGCGCTTTACGGAATTTTATGGAAAGATCATTCTTACTTTTAGATTTGGAACTTTGGACTGGTTCTATATTCCTTATACACCATATTACGATATTTACCCGGACGGTAAACTTTACTTCCCGGATTGCTCATTTGGAATTAACCTTTTTATTTTTTAATAGAATCAACATCTATGAAACTATTGAAAATTCGAACTTTAGATCTTCCCATAAGATTTTCCAAACGCTTTCAATCTGCAGTAAGATTCCAGGCGTTACGTCCGTATAACAGGGAAAAGCATTTTAAGATCATTAAAGCATTGTATTCTAATTACTCAGCAGAAGAAATTGCATTTATGAGTAAGCTGCAGCATCGCTGCAAAATTCGCTATCACAAAAATCAGCAGATTGATATTTCTGAATTTATCAAACATGATTTTTAGAAAATGTTAAATCTGCAAAATCCTAAAAATGAATTTAGCAAAAATTTGATTTGACAAAATTCTAAAATCTGATTTTTGCAAATTATAAAAATTAAAAAGTGAGGAAAAGAAAAATGGAAAAAAAGAAAAACACACCAACAGCCATTAAGTTAGAAAAGGTTCAGACAGAAATCCGCAAAACCCGTGAAAAGCTCAATAAGCTTGTTACTGAAGAAAAGAAATTGACCACACTGTATCAGACAGAAATTATGCAGACCACATCTGATTACTTAAAAGATTTCTTCAAATCAGAAAATCCAACTACGAAGATCTGAGCGCTTTTCTGAAAGCAACCTACTCCGTTGAACTGGATGATACTACTCCATCTTCCGAATCTTCAAAAGAGGCAGAAGAGGAGGAGTCGGATGAATATGCTGATTTAGATGCTCCAGAAGATGAACCGCAGACTCCCGTAACCAACATCACCTGGAACTCCAATGCTGATCCGAGTAATATTTAATCATTCAAACTTTCTGGGACGTTTGCTTTTTGAACGTCCCAGTTTCTAAATAAGGGATTGAAAAATGGAAGAAAAATCTTATCATATCCGCACCAATGATCCAGATGTAATTTCCAAAATTGAAAATTTCAATGCATACGGTTTTACAACTCGGAAAGATTTTATTTTTGCCGCAGTAAAAATGTATGATACATTCACAACGTCAGAAGAAACATTAAGACGTGTCGTTACCGAAGCAGTTATGGAAGGACTTATTGGTGTCTTAAACGTTGAATCAGATACAGAATCAAATTCTGAGCCGGAGGAAGATGTATATAGTAATTATGACTCTATCAATAATATCGATTTACCTGGCTGAAAAAAATTACAATTATGCTAACTTGCTCGATATAAAATCGAGCTATAGGGGTCTTAGGGGCCTCCCTAACAAGGTGCATTTTGTTAACAAAATGCGTATCTTGCTAATTAATAATAAGTATTATACCTTGTATGTACATAATATGTACATAGGCCTCAAATCCAGTGTTTATGCGGGGTTTCAGAAAATCAAGAAATTTTAGCCTTTTTCTCAAATTTCACTTTTTCTAAAGCTCAAAGGACTCATGTACATATTATATACATGAGTAAATTTACGTATCTGGCGTGTTCCAGAAATGTATTTTTTTAAATAGAACAAGGAGAAAAATTTATGGGGCGTAAACGAAAGAAGCTATTGACTCTGAAAGGTTATCAAGAATGGTTGGTATCCGAATATCAGAGAATGATTATAAAATTCTTATGGAAAGAGCAAAGTCCAAAAGCTCAGATCCGGAAAAAGTTAATTTTTCAAAATACTTGTGTGGGATTTTACACGACTCCACTATTTCCAATTATCATTTTTTGAAAATAAATTTTCGTCAGATTGATCAGCAGCTCATTAACATCGACAGTAGACTTTTGCAAATTCAAAAAAACACGGAAGTGTCTGGATATCCCTTAGAAATGATTCAGAAAATATCTGAATGTCTCATCCTCTTGCAAAGTCTACAAGCAGATTTTCAAAAAACAGAAGCGGAGGTTTCAAAATGGCTATCACAAAATTAAGTCACGTAAAAGAACGTTCCTCCGGAAATCCTAATGCCGGATTGTATGCATGTATTGACTACATTCTCAATCCAGAAAAAACAGAAGATAGGTGGATTGGTGGAAACGCTGGTTCAACAACCCAAAACGTTTACGATCGCATGATGACCACTAAGCGAGAATTTCATAAAGTAGACGGCCGACAATGTTATCATTTTGTAATCAGCTTCTCGCCTGGTGAAACGGATGCGCTTACCTGTTTTAATGTTGCTCAAGATTTCTGTGAAAAGTATCTCAAGGGACAATATGAATATGTTTTTTCCGTTCACACAGATCATAAACATATCCACGCTCACATTGTTTTTAACTCTGTATCTATGGTTGACGGTCATAAATATCACTATAGCGATGGACAGTGGGAGAGTAAAATACAGCCAATCACAGATTCCATATGCCAAAAATACGGATTGTCAAAATTAGAATACGACCGGAGCAAACGAAAGGGGGTAGATTACGGCGCATGGAGAGAAAAAAAAGACCCAACTGGAAGTCAACGTCTTCGTGAGACGATCGACGCTGCCATCGCAAAATCACACTCCTATAATGAGTTTCTTTCCATCATGGAAAAAAACTATCAAATAAAAAAAGGATTTTCAAAAAAATGGAATTCTGAATATCTATCTTTTAGAAGTTATGACAATCAAGCTGGCCGGTTTCGACGAAATTATGTTTTAGGAAGTGCTTATTCGGTAACGAGTATAAAGCAAAGGATTATTTTAAATCAAACTGAAATTCCAATCAACTTAAAACGAGCTACCCCCAATATCCGGGATTTTGAATTTTCAATTGGTTCCGGAATCCGTACAGAACGCAGCGGCGTGCATCTTACGCAGCATCAAAAACGTTATATGATTAATTACTGGAAATTGAAAGGCTCCGAGCGTAAAGTTACCGGCGGAGGATCTTCTTCCTGGCAACTTTCAAGGGAGATTGATCGTAGTTTGCGCGATTTGCAAACTTTACAAGATAATAAAATTAAAACTGCAGATGATCTCTCAAAACGTTTGCACGAAATGGATCAGCTCAAATCATCTACTCGAAAACAGTTGCAAGCATTGCGATCCAATCAAGAAGATTCCGAAACGAAAAAAATTCTTGATGAATATATAACTATTCAAAAAGCTCTTTCGAGCGGAAACTTTGCCGCAGCATCTGAGGGAAAATTAGAAAACCGGCTTGACGAAATCGAAGAAACTTATCCTATTCAGGATCTTCTACGGCGGCAATCGCAAACTGATCAGCAGGAAGCGCAGCTATCTCAAACGTTAAAGAATATGCAAAGCTCTTCTAGGCGATTAGCAAAATTAAAACGTTTACAAAAATAATAGGAAGGTGGTGTGTTTATTGAAGTTCCACAAGTATACGCAAACAGAAAGAACAAACATATTATCCCCATATATACAGGATAAATTAAAAAGTGCAAAATTAAATTTGATTCTAAATTTAGGGTTCCCGCAAAATTTGATTGATAACATGCTTCCTTATATAGAGGAGGAAGCTCCGGCTTGGCAGCTCCGTATGATAAGTTTTTTCGATGCCGATCCGGAAGAACTTCGGCTGACATTGGAAGGTGCAATTAAAGAGGAATCTATTGGAGACTTTCAAGAAATTAGAAAAAAATATTATTCAGAACATGCAGAAAACAAAAACGAATCCTTAATTTTGGAATCAATGGAGCAAAACGGGAACTTCATCAAATTACAATATGAACTAATGCAGCAAATAAATTCTCAACTGCAGCAACAATTATTATCTCAAGATCAGCGTGCTGATTTATTAGCAGAAAAAGAAGCACTTACTGTGCAGCTTCATGATTCGCAAAAAGAAGTCTTACAGCTTCAGCAGCGACTCGATGATGTTGTAGAAAATTTCCACACGAAAGAATCCGCTTATTTAGAACAGATCCGCTTGCTCCAAAGCAGAATTGAAGATCTGCAAAATCCAAAACAAATTGAAGTCTTTATGTCTTCTGCCGATCTGGTAGAACCAGAACCTGATGGAGCATGTTCTCATTCTACTCCCGTGCAAGAAAATTCGGATTTCCAAATTAATGTACAAGCTAAACGACATAACTGGTTTTCTTTCTTGCGAAAAAGCAAAAAAAGTAAAGCTGAAAAGCTGGCTGAGCAAGAACAGCAAGCGCGCGATCAGCTTATAAAAAGTTATATTTATGATCCCGATCATTCAGAGCAGCAAACGGAGCTTCTATTGGTTGCAGCCGCATCCGGAGAGTGGACACTGGAAGATCTAAAAAAATTAGCCTCTCAACCAGATCTCGAAAAAATGCAATCCTTGCAACATAAAATGGAACAGCTTTACCATGCACAAAAACAGACTCCTAAAAATTGAGATTGAAATTTATTTTGAAAAGGAATTTCAATCTCTGTCAATCTACGATATAATAAATATATAAAAGTTGGATCTTTGGAGGTGGTAATATGCCTAGCCAATATATTTTAGTTACCCCAGGCAGTGAAGTTTTTAAACCCTATGACAAGAAACGAGATTGCTACGAACAGCTTACAAATTTTATGAAATTGCCTACTCGTGGAAAAATATGCGCCCTCTATGGGTTACGTAGAACCGGAAAAACAGTCATGATGGAACAGTGCATTGCAGAGCTCCCAGAAGAAGAAAAGCAAAAAAGTGCATACCTTCTCTGTTTGAATGGATGCGATATGCTGGAAGTCCGCCGCGTAATGGAGCCACTTTATGAAAAAGGTACTCGAAATTTTTTCATTGATGAAATTACGGCCGTCACAGACTTTCAAAAATATGGAAATGTGCTTTCTGATTACTTTTCCGCCAAAGGTGCCAAAGTCATTATTGCAGGCACTGATTCTCTGGGAATTATGCTTGCAGAATCCGATATTTTGTATGATCGCATTCAAATGATTCATACATCTCATGTTCCATATGCAGAATTTTCCGAGCTTTTAGGCGGAAAGTCTCTTGATGACTATATCGAATATGGAGGGACTTTAACTAAGGAACCCTATAAAACTCTTCAATCTAGTTCCGAATACTTAAATACAGCGATCGTCGGAAATATTTTGCACTCTTTAGAAAAAAGCGAAGACGCCCGACGATATGGAGCTGCTTTAACAGAATTATATGATCATGACGAATTACAATCGGTCTTGAATAAGATGATTAATAAATTCAGTTATTTTGTAACTGTACAGGCTGTCAACAAATATTTCAAAAGCGCTCCGTTATATTCAACCATTCATAATATTAGAGAGCCTTCCTATATTTCAAAAATTAATGTGGAAGAGGCCAATCAGAGAACAAAGGATATTTTAGGAATTAAAAACCAGGATGAAATGGATACTTCCCTAAGCAAGCAACATATAGCAGAATTAAAAGATTATCTTCAGGGACTAGATCTATTTATTAAAATTCCTTCTTATACCTCTCTCAAAAAAGGAGAGCGCGTACAGGATTTAGAAATTTTTCTGCAGCCTGGTATGATATACGCCCATGCTACTGCATTAATGCAGTCATTGGCAGATAATAGTATGTGGATGGATTCTTGCGGGATAGATGATCGCAATGCTTTTCTTTTCCGCGCTGATCGTTTTGTTAAGGGAATTATTCTCGAAAATATTATTTTGGCAGAAACTTACAGATCGTTTTCCCAAAATGATCCTAAGCGTTATTATGTTTCGCAATTAAGCACAACGCTCAAAGAAAATAATCAGCATGTCGAAGCTGATATGATTTTGGTTGATATGCAGAAAAACGAAAGCTATTTATTTGAGATCAAATATTCAAATCAAATCGTAGAAGATCAGACAAAACATTTACGAAACGAACATTTCACGCAATATGTGGATGAAAATTTCGGAAAAGTAACCAATCGGTTTGTGATTTATACAGGTGAACCAAACTGTACGAATGAAATTCCTTATTTGAATGCTGAAAAATACTTGAATCGGCTTTCACAATTTTCAAAACCACCCTATCCAAAATTAAAAAAACTTTTTTCCCTGGAAAAGGTAGTTCAAGCTAAACAAACGAAAAAAAGCTCTCACAAAAAACCTCTACTATAGAAAGGGCTACCGCATTAGCATACTTTGCTGAACGGTAGCCCCTTTTCTATGAATAAAAAAACATACTGTAAAACAATTTTACTGCGAATTGATTTATACCTTTGTGTCAATATCCGGTTAAGAAAACATCTGAGCCGAAAACTGCACGTTCTTTTGCAGTTTTCCAGATTCCTGGAGATTAGATTTAGTCGACGCAATGAAGCTCATCATATATGCACGTAAGATCTTCATTTAACTGATCAAACGTCAGGTCCTGATTCTCTCCAAAAGCTCCGTCATATGCATAGAGTTTTTCTGCACCTTCTTCGTCGCCCCCCCCGTAGGTGTTGTCATACTCATACACGCGGAACGGATCTGTTTCGTTGTAGACGTACTGCGCCTTTTCACTCAGTCTGTTGATGATTCTTTCTCCTGCCATTTTTTCTGCGACTGTAAATTTTGTTCTCATGATATTTCCTCCTTTGTGTTTATTTTAAAGCATATCATCGTCAATGTCTTTAAATAAGCTATACTTATGTTTTAAATACTCCACACAAATTAGATATTTTTCGTTATTCTCGTCTTCTGCATATGCGCACGGATAAACAACCCCGTACGGTTTTGTGCCGTCTAAATACTTTAATTCATAACTGTTACGATGAATTACACTGTATCCAATTAATTCAAAATCATATGTTTTTCCGACCTCTAACAATTCAAAACCGTGAAACTGTACATTTTTTCATTTTGTAATTTATTTATTTTTACTTTATCATAATTTATTTCGCTCCAACGCTATTTCTCTTTTTTTTGCACATCTTCTCCCACAGCTCTTGCGAGTAATTCTCTTACGTATGCCGGACACTGGTTTTTTCCTGCTTCCCAATTTTCCAAAGTTCTTACTGGAATATTATAACGTCTTGCGAATTCAGCTCGAGATTCCCCTAACGCTTCTCTCATTTCAGAAATGTCAATTATCTGTTTTTTTACACGAAGTGTAACATATTTTTTAAATTCTCCACCATGCCCATCACTACAAACACATGGAATAATTATTTTTATAGTTCTTTCCGCTATATTAGCATACTCTCGTAAGTCATCTTCTATTTCTACGTGTTCTGGACGCTTAATAACATGACATCCAGCAAAGCAATGCACAGCAGGAATAAGAACATCATCTGCCGCTTCCTGTAAAGAATCTCCTATTAATTCGAACCAGATTCCCCCAGCCCAACTAAATACACGACCGTATTTTCTTAAACCAGATGCCTGATCATCTGTTACATATACCAACCATTTTTCCATTTTGTTATCCTCCTTAGAAATATTTATTTCTGTTTCTATGTCTATAGAATACCACATTCAGTGGTATGTCAATACATTTTTCCACTAAATCGGTGGTGTTTTTGCAAATAAAAAAGACGCAGAGACACCTCTGCGTCTCCTCATCGCTCTGTTCGTTGCACCATTCTGGATGGCTTTCACCAACGCCAATTCACCGGACGAATGGTTACTCTATTCTCTCGCGGTTCTTCTGATACAATATCTCTTTTACTTATTGGCTACTTCTGATTTTCCCCTCCTGCAACATTTCAAAGATTTCTTACAGACGTTTGGTCAGCGACGTTTTTCTTTTTTCTAGCTCCGTTGCCTTCGGTCCGACATAAATGCAATATGCGATGTGGCAGTTGATCCAGCCACCGCCGGAGAGCAGCTGTCTCATAAATCTTTTACTCATATTCTTTTGTGATAGATTCATAAATTTCTTTCACGAGCTCCTTTTTATACTTATAATAAGAGTTTCTTGAAATACCCGCAATCTTTATCACTTCCAGATCATTATTACTACCGCCAAATGCTATGCTGTTTTTCATGATAATCTTTTTTGCAGCAATAGATTTTTTAGTTTCATATTTTCTTCCTTTAATACGACCGATTTTTTTTCCATTCAGCTTTGCAGTTTTCATTCCTTCGGATGTTCTCTGATGAAGATCTTTAACTTCTTTTTCTGCTTGTTCAAATACTAAGCGGATTTGTTCTTTAGCAACAGCCAAAAGGTATTCATTGATAGCTTTCAGTAAAATGTCCGCATTGGTTCCTGTCATTTCGACTTGAATTTTAGTGGCATTTCTATATACATCAGTATTAATATGTGGTTCCTTTAAAAACACAAGGCGCACACCCATATAAAATAAATGCTCGTAAAGTTCATACCCTTCGTCCGCATTTCTTGACATTCTGGATGCAGAGTCAAAAACTAAAGTTACTTTTTTTCCAATTTCGACCTCATGACAAATTAGCGTATATAACTTATTCCATTCCCTTCTTCCTTGTGTCTTTGTTCCTGTATAAACCTCTTCCACAATGTGCGCATTTGGAAATCTCTCCAAAATATTCCTTTTTTGGCGTTCAATATTTTGTCGCGGTGTACTGACTCGACAGTATCCATATGTTTCTTCTATAATGTACCCCCTCGCTTTCCCAATATATTACCATAATAAGCGTCCCTTTTTCTTGATACTTTTATTATACCCTAAAATATTGTCTTATACAAAATTTCTGGTACTTTTTTCCATAAGGTTTATTTTAATACTACCTTTACTATTTTTTCCCCGTGTCAATCATTGACACGGGGTGAATTTGCATAGTCTCAATCTTCATAATGAAATTTGCAGGAATATATTATGAGATTTTGGTTACTATCAAAGTTATATATAAGTCTGTGTTCGTCCGTTATTCGTCTACTACATGCCTTTCTTTTTTTTAACGCTTCAGGTTACCAATTCCCTTTAATAGTCCATCGCGGTCTATACTCCTTATAAGCTCATTGATCCGCTTTATAATCTTTTTATCTTCCTTTTGCCAGTCCGTATATTGCTGCCATGCAGTCGGAGTAAATAATACATTCATTACTCGTATTCTCCTAACTCATCTATTGTTTTTGCAATAAAACCCCCAGCTTCGGCTTCGGCTATAGATTTATCCAGCATAGCAAGGTATTCAGCATTTCTTTTGGCTTTCATAATTTCATTATATTTAGATTCTGACATCATTACTATGTTTTCATTTTTGGGTCTTGAAACAATCAATGTTTCTCCTTTAAAAACCTTATCGCATAACGACTTGAAGTTTTCTCTTACATCCATGCTCTTTACTGCTAACATTTTCAGCACCTCTTTTCCGTACAAAAAATCGTATGTTTTTTCGTACTTATATTATATGCTATTATTGTGTCTTTGTCAAATAAAAAAATTCTTCCTATTTAATATAATTCATGCTTCCATATGTCGGTTCTTACCGACATATGGATTATCGTTTCTTTTAGTATCTGCCGGTCGGTCGCCTTATATTTTTATGCCATAAATTCTTCTACACGCTCACATAATCTTGTGAACGCTACCATTATATCTTCATCATGGCATTTTTCCAGGGCAACCGTCATTTTATCTACGGTATCTTCTCGCCATTCTTCGTCATCATATCCATCCGATACGCAGTTGCAAATTCTTTCAGACAACTCTGTTATATTATTCATCAAAAATTCTTCTCGTTTCATGAATTTTTCTCCTTAAATATTTTTTCATTCACAATAGGACTATTTTCAATTATTTAGATTCCTGTGCTGTTACCAGCACAGGAATTTATTTTTTTTACAGGTATTCTACATTACAAAGCACCATATATACAGAGGTAATTTTTTTATCTCTTTCCACACCGATAACTGCTAAATTTTTTTTCAGATGTTTTAATTCTTCATCGGAAAGTCCATGCAAAATTTCATCTCCATCAGAATTGCCCATCACAATGAGATTTCCAACCAGCATTGCATTCTTTTCAGAATCAACAGCAGATACCAGCACTGGATCATGAAAAAATCCTTCGTCATCGCAAATAATATCATAAATTCTACCACCAATCTTTCGGGATGTAATATCAATATTTTCACATCCAATCCATTTATAGTAATCATCAAGTTCCGATACTTCTACCTCTTGAATTTTTGCGTTATGTACGTCAATTAAAAGTCCTTTCATTATACATTTCCTCCTTAAATAAAATATTTTGTTCTTCCCCCAAAACTGACTTCTGGTACTGTTTCTGCAGGGGGTGCGCTTTTATTTTTCAGAGCATAGACGTTTATTTATCTCTCCTTTCCGCTCTGGCTTCTGTACACTGTTCATTGGGGTTTGCGCAGCATCATACGAAACAGAAGATGAAATGATATGCAAGGGCGGGCGTAGCCCGTTCATCTCGACCCTTGCATATCATTTCATTTTCTGTATGATGCCATAAGCAAACACCGAACAGTGTACAGAAGCCAGAGCGGAAAGGAGAGTAGCATTACGTTCATGTTCTGAAAAAAGTCCCCCTTGGGGGATTTAGGGGGGATTTCATTCCTTCCTTATTCTGCCGGTGGTTTGCCAGACTTTTCATCAGAAAAGTCCTGGCTCCGGCAACTATTCTAAAAGAAAAGTGTATACCGTTATCCCACTTTTTTTAATATTTTTATGGTGTTTCCTCCATGTCTATAGACATGGAGGAAACATTACTCTATCAAATATCCAAAATATATGCACGATCTGAAAGCTGTTCTTTGACCAAAACTTCATTTGCATTTACATCTTGTACCATTTTCGTTAATTCTTCCATTCTTTCCAATTCTAAAATATCAGCCGAAAGAATGAGCATTTCATGAATTGATGATGGAATTACAACTACTTTATTAATGTTGTATTTTCTCCCAAATTCTGATAACATTTTTTTATTTAAAATCGCCGATGCTCCTCTATATTCGCTTTTATTTGTTACCACATAGAATGGAGTCTGATTCGGAAAAAGCATAGTTGCCATATCTTTTCCATATTTTTCTGCTATATATTCAGCCAGTCCCATCACAAAGCTTTCCTTATTTATATTTTTTTCTGCCAGACTCCATGCTTCCTGCACAGATACTTCTGCCTTTTCCCAATAACTTTGATTCACTTTCGCTGTAATAAATGCATCACCTTCTGTGTTTATTCTGAAATACAAATATTTTTCTATTCCATCAAACTCTGTGTTCTGCTTTTCAATCTCTTCCTGTCCGCTTCGCTGTAATCCAATAAAGATGTGTTCTTCTACATATTCTTTTTGAAAGATTTTTTCTGACTGCATTAATTTTTCTACATATTTTTCAGCGCTTTCCAGATTTTTAATACTTACATTTTCAAATTTCATTGTTTTTCTCCTTAAATAAAATATTTTTTGCAATCCCCAAATGACTTCTGGTACTGTTTCTGTAGGGGGTGCGTTTTTGTTTTTCGGAGCATAGACGTTTACTCATCTCTCCTTTCTGCTATGCTCTGGCTTCTGTACACTGTTCATCGGGGTTTGCGTGCATCTTAAATAGCAGAGCAATATGTGGATGCAAGGGCGGTGCGCAGCCCGTTCATCTTGACCCTTGCATCCACATATTGCTCTGCTATGATGCACAACAGCAAACAACGATCAGTGCACAGAAGCCAGAGCATAGCAGATAGGAGAGAACATTACTCACCATGCAACGAAAAAATCCCCCTTTGGGGGATTTAGGGGGGATTTTATTTTTTTCCCCGTGTCAATTGATGACACGGGGAACATTTTTATGAATATGCTTGAACTTTACCAATTGATATTTCCATGTAAACATTTTTATTTTTTTGTTCTCTTCACAATAAATCATATAGGCCCTTGAATCAAGACTGTTCTAAAAGATCTTTTCCAGATGTCGCAGTGAAATCTCCTGGATTAATTTTAATTTCGCGTAAGTTTTTCAACGCAAACCATCCGGCGACTTCTTCTGAAGTCTCATCATTCCAGATGGATGGCACCGTATACTGTTCCGGTGGGGCAAACAAGTCGATTTTACTTAGATCTTCAACATCGCCGATGACAGCATAGTTCCCACTACGCGTAGTCAATATCACCTGCGTGATATCATCACGATATTCCGCCCTTGGAAATCGCCCCATGGTTAAAAGGACCTTCCCATCATTGGCCTCAGCGTGAAGATAATGAACTTTAATTCCTTCTGCGGCACTCAACGCGCCACCCTTCTGTATTCCAAATTTATATGCAACAATCATTTTTTATTTACCTCCCTTGTATTAGTATCTGTTTACTCTTGGCATTTTTAATTTGTTTGACTCCTTCACGAGCTAGTCGTATAGCTTCTTCCTTTTCTTCTTGGCTCCACCCAGCGGCATCAAGACCTTCTAATATGCCACATTCCGGACAAATTTTAGTCCCATCCAACCTAGAATATTGCTGGCCTTTCAACATAATCTCTGCCACATTTCACGCATTTCATATCTTATCTCCTTTCGTATGCCATTTTACCACATCGTGACTAAGATTGCAACTAAATTCATTGTAAATTATATATAGATTATTTGTAAGTTGTTTATAAATGTTGAACTACATACTTTATAAAGTTTTAAAGCTCGCTTGAAATATTCCTTATTTCTCTTTATCAAAGATCTGTTTCTGGAGTCTCCTCACCTCGTCACTCGAATATCTTTCTTTTGGTATGTATAATAGATCTAATAATTGCATCGTTTTATATACTGATAGCAAAAAATAGAATATACTAACGATAAAAGACATACTTTCAACATAAAACAAAAATTCCTTAATTACTAAAAATAATTCTTTTCCTATTATAAATGCCACAAAATCCATCTGTATTTTTAAGCTCCATACTGTTGATATAAATATTGAAATGCTTCCAAATACAATACATTGTCCAATTATGCAATTTTTTTCCTTTAAAATATCTGTTCCCTCTAATTTTTTTATAAATTTTTTCTCTGATGTTCTCAGCATAAGTAGCATATTTATTAATGCCGCCACGCTAAACACCGCATTGATTTTCAAAATATTAATATGATACCCAATACCGGCTGGCATTGGTATTACTACATAATTTGTTTTACGATGTAATATACAGAATACCATTGACACTATTCCCATAATTACAACGGGCTTTCTTCTAATCATGCCTCATCATCAACCCCCTATTGCCTTAATGAACGATTCGACTTGTTCCCTACATTTTGCCGGAATTATCAGCTTATTCCCCTGTATTTCGGCTTTCGGTGCAAGAGTGTGTGCAAACGTCCAGGCTACCCTCTGTGCATGCTTCTTGCACTGTACCTCAACCATTCCACTATCTTTCTCTGTTTTTTTAGGCTCCTTTGGGCCTTTTTTTGCCTTTTTCTCTGATTCCGGCAGCTTCTGCAGGGGAACTTTCTTTGGCTCGCTGGTAGCGGCCGGCTCCGGAACACCATAGAACTCTAAGATTTCCGGAGCCGCCAGCTTATCGACCAGATCCAGATTTCCCTCGATATACAGGCCATCCATCGTCGTCGCTCTGGACAGGCCTACGTATAGCTGACCGTACGCGAATATTTCCGGTCTTGTTGGCTCTGCATCCTCGATCTGATCGTCACTTTCCAGCACCAAAACCACCTTGTCAAGGCTCTGGCCCTGGGCCTTATGAATCGTTACCGCATATCCCAGCCGCACCGGGAGCTGTCGGTAAGTTCCGATCACTTCTCTTTCGACTTTCTTCTTCTCCTTTGAGACAACATACCGTTCTACGTTCCAACTTGCGTACGGAACATCAACCAGCTCGCCAGTTTCCTCGATTTTTACCGTTATCTCCCTCGATCTGAGCTGTTTTACGATCGCGGTGCTGCCGTTTCGATACTTTTCGGTGTTTAACAGCATGACCACCTGCGCATTTTTCTTCAAGCGCAGCAGCTCCGGAGCCTGCTTATCTTGTTCTGTTACCTGTCCGGTAATCTCCGCCTCATATGTACGTTCTTTACCGCTTAATTTCGATACCCGGACATCGTTGATCCGTTCTGCAGTACGGTTCTTGCCGCAGAGATAGACAACCCCTTCTTCGCTCGAGAATGGCTTTTTTCTGGCATTTTTGCTGAAGTATTCGATTGCTGTATAGTCTCCGAACCGAATCCGCTGCAGCGCGTCTACCATGGCCTGATCCGACTGCCGCACCACTTCCTGCAGATCGCACAGTAGAAAATCACTCTGTTTCCAGCCCGGGGCCTGGAACGCATAGCCCGATCCCACATCAAATCCATAATATTCCGACATCAGATCGCCCTCATCCGGGCTTCCATCATTCGGATGGACGATTACCGGCGGCAACTGTCCAAAATCGCCCACAACGATCATCTGAACAGGGTCTCTATGCCGATTTTTTGGATCTTTGCGGTATTCTGGGCTTTTCCGGATCTCATTTACATCCTTAACTACTCGTGCAATGAACTCAAACGCATCGATCCGCAGCATAGATACCTCGTCGATGATCACCGCATCCGCTTCGTAGATTGGTGATGATGCAGTAATCTTTGGCTCGGCCTGCCATGTCAACTTGACCGGAATATTGAATGCTCTGTGGCATGTTATGCCGCCAATCAGCATGGCTGCGCGCCCTGTTGATGCCGTGATCAGCACTGTTTTTCTCTGTTTCTGCAGATCTTCGATGATTTTTCGGGAAATATAGCTCTTTCCGACTCCACCGCCGCCCGTAATGCACACGTTTCTTCCCGTTCTGACGGCCTCTAATGCCTCTTTCTGTCCTTTTGTCAGCTTTTCCATGCTTTTCTCACTCCTCAGACTGCAGCTTTTCCTCCAGTATCTCGATTTTCGCCTGCAGCTTCGCGTTCTCGCGTTCCAACTGCAGCATTTTCACGTTCAGCTCTCTTTCTTTCTCCGCCACTTTATTCACTACTTCCAGTTCAGCATCTTTCCGTGCATCCGAAAGTTTACGTTCCATGTCCCTCTGTAGATCTTTTATTTCTACAGCATGATCTTTCTTCTGCTCTTCGATCGTAAGCTGCAGCGTCCGGATCTGCTCTTGTGATTCCTTTTTTTCCTGCTCAAGGGCATCATATCCCTCGCTTTTCGCTTCTGCCGCTGCCAATTTCTCAGCCAAAGTTCCGATCGTCCGGTCTTTCTCTGCTACAAGCTGACTTACAGACTCCGCTCTTTCCGTGGCTGCAGCCGTTTCTTTCATAGATTGTGCCGCAGTCTCTGCCGCCCCTGTAGCCATCTGTTCTGCAGCATCTTTTTCATCTTTTAGCCGCATTATCTGTGCCTGAAGGTCCTGAATCGTTTTATCCTTGCTTTCTAATGCCGTGGAAAACTGTTCTTTTATGCGATCTTCTGCGTTATTATTGATTTCAAGGCTATTCATGTAGGCACTCATAATCGCCTTAACGTGCATTTCATATTCCTCAATCTCTGTTGCCCGGCTTGGCACCGCTTCTTTTGCGCGATCCAGCTCCAATACCTGCATCACGTGGTCAAATCCCTGTGCCTGGTTCATTCCGGCCGCCGCGCAGAACTCCCGGAACTTATCCGCTGTGTCCTGATCGACGCGAAAATTGGTCTGTCTGACTTCTCCCATTCTTTTTCCTCACTTTCATATTTGTGGTTGTTCTACCCTCAAAATAGCACTCCCCGGCGCTTCTGTCAAGTTGTTATACATATGTTATACGTTGTTATTGTTGTGTATAACAATATATTTTTTGAGTTTTTCTTGAAAATTATACATAGCTATGATATTATAATCACATCCTTAAATAAATTATTATTTATAAAGCCCGTGTCAATGATTGACACGGGCTTTGTTCTAATTTTATTTACTTTTTTCTCTGCTTTTCAAAAAAAGCCAATGCGCTTTGCGCATTATGATGGATAAGATAGGATAGGATGGTTTTCACTCTTTGTAATTCTTCTTTTACGAAGCCATATTTACACGTAACGAAGCATATGCAGCTTCATATGCTTCGTTACGTGTATTCCATTTCATATTATTATATTTGTCTTTTACTTGAGTGTCACCTATATATGCATAAAAATGTTCCCCATTTTCAAACTGTTTAATTCGAATATCTGACACATTATAATTTGGAAAAACTAATTCTTTTCTGCGGCAGAACATATCATATTCAACGCCGAAAGTATGCCCTCCAACACAGTTAAAATAACATGCTCCGTATTTTTGAATATTTTTTAATTCCGACATTCCAGCTTCTATGATAAGTCCACGAAACCCATCAAGAATTGTTCCCTTATTTCTCTCAGCCATGATAAGCGCAGCCTGAAGGTACTGCCAATCTTTATTGCCACTCGCGGTTAATTCCATCCTTTCTTCAAAGCTCATATTCTGTGGACTCTTCCCGTTTAGGTACATATTTAAAGCCCCTTCGCACCAACTATAGCAAGACCCGAAAATAATGCAAAAAAGGCAGTGCTGCAGAGCGCGAATTGCAAGGAACAGATTTGAAGGCGTACCGGGGTACGACGAAAATCTGTGACGCAGTAATTCACGCTCTGCGGTGCTGAATTTTTTGCATTATTTTCGGGTCTTGCTATAAAAACAGGGAAGAAAAAAGCTCTGTCCATTTGGGCAGAGCCTTCTTGTTTTCCTTCTATTCTTCTATCTTCCCTCTCCAACATTTCCGCACCAGTGCAAACACCAGATACCCGATGGCTGCTCCAAGCGTATTCGTCACAACATCATCTAACTGGCAGAAGCCGCGCTCTGTTAAAAGCTGCACAGTTTCCAACATCATGCTCGTGGCAAATGCCGCATACACACAGTACCACCATCTCCGAAGAAACGGCACCGCCGCCGGCAGTAATGCACCGAACGGCAGAAACAGCAGAATATTTTCCACAAAATACCGATCTGGCAGACACTGGTTTCCCCAGGTTTCAAACAGCTTCAAATCCACACCGGTTCTCGAACCCGGTTCTCTCGAAAGCAGTGTAATCGAAATCAGCATGGCAAAATAGACGGCTACCAGAAACCACGCCAGAAGCTGCCCGCCGTGCAGCGCACGGTACTGCTCCAGCCGTTTCCGTTTCTTCTGGATCTGCTGATTTTTCCACGCCGCCGCAACCGTCACAAAGCCGACACCGACTGCAACCGCATGCGGCAGATACCGGAATGTATCAAAAATATCCTGTTCAATCGTTGTCAGATAAAGAGGAATTGCCATTTACATCACCTTCCGTATTTTCGCGGCTGATCGGAAACACCCGCGAGATAATCGAGACTGCAGTCATACAGCTTTGCCAGCGTAATCAGACAGTCCAACGGAATCTCACGGATGCCTTTTTCATACCGGTTGTAGGTGTCCGGGTGACTGAAAATCTTCCGCGCCGCCTGTGTCATCGAGTAACCGCGTTCCAGACGGAGCTCTTTCAGCCGGATCAGCATTTTCTCCCGCCCCGGCGTTTCTTCTATTTTTCTGTGCATTACTTTCCTTCTTTTTCCTGCTCCGTTTCCGCCGCTGCTTTTTCTGCCTCCGGCACATACCCCGGATTGTCGTCGTATCCTTCCAGGAAATTGTGGCGGATGCCGTGCTGCTTGTAGCCGACCACGGTGTCAATGTTGACATTTTCGACACTGCGGAAAATATTGCTCTCCACGAACGGATTCACCTTTTTCAGGTTTTTGATCAGTTCCTTGATCTCCACGCGTTTCGAACGATTCTCCTCGTTGTTGCAGGTCGTGCAGGTATCGGTAAACTTGCAGGCACACTGGATAAAATGCAGACCGTTATAATCTCTCCACGCCTTGATATCATCCTCGCGCACCAGATACAGCGGGCGGATCAGCTCCATGCCCTCGAAGTGGATGCTGTGAAGCTTCGGCATCATCGTCTGCACCTGCGCACCGTAGAGCATTCCCATGAGGATTGTCTCAATGACATCATCGTAATGATGGCCAAGTGCGATCTTGTTGCAGCCAAGCTGCTGTGCAAAATGGTACAGATGGCCGCGGCGCATTCTCGCGCAGAGGTAACACGGCGAATTTTCGACATGGTAAACCGAATCGAAAATATCGGTCTCGAAAATCGTGATCGGAATATGGAGGCTCTTTGCGTTATCCTCGATCACCTTGCGGTTCTCCGGGCTGTATCCCGGGTCCATGACAACGAATTTTACTTCGAAATCAAATTTATTGTGAAGCTTTAACTCCTGAAAGCATTTCGCCATCAACATCGAATCTTTTCCGCCGGAAATACAGACAGCGATTTTATCGCCCGGTTTTACCAGCTCGTATGTGTTGATCGCTTTCGTAAATTTGGACCAGATCGACTTTTTGAATTTTTTGCGGAGACTCTTCTCCACGTCTGCCGCCTTGTCCTGCTCCTCCGGCGCGCTCATCACATCCATCAGCCAGGCGATGTAACCGCCCTCCAGGCTCACAGCGTCCCAGCCCTTTTCCTGTAATTCTTCCGCCGCTGCGACACTGAACCGGCCGCGGCTGCAGCAGATAATCGTCTTTTTGCTCCGGTCAATCGCATCACTTGTCTCGATTTCTTCTGTCTTCATCACAAGCGCTCCCGGAATCGCGCCGTGGGAGATCTCTACCGCATCGCGGATATCGACGATCTGATAGCTTGACGGATCGAGCTCTTTTAGTTCTTTTATTGAAATACTGGTACTCATGTAATTTTTCCTTTTCTAATTAAAAATGCCTTACTTTTCTTCATTCTTTCATTGTATCGTTTTTCTGTGACTGTCAAGAAAAAACGGGGAGTCTCTGAACATTCGTTTCAAATCCTCCCCCACTTTTTTATTTTTTCCGGATATCCGCCATCGTCTTCAACAGAAGTTCTTTCTTCCAGAAGACCAGCCCTGCACTTGCGAGCAGAATCGCGTAACGCAGGATCCTGTACGGGAAAATCAGATTGCAGATGATGCTTGCTCCAATCAGAAAAACGGAGCACGCCAGAAGAAATCCTGGATTCATCAGATTTTCCTGGATTCCTTCGTTCACCAGAATCTGTTTGCTCACAATATAATGGCCGACCGAATACAGCATATAGCATGCCAGCGTCGTGTAACCGGCCGCAATATAGCCGAACAGGCGGATAAAAATAAAGTTCAGCACCACATTCGCTCCAGCCGCCGCCATGGATGCAGCCATCAGAAACTGTGTTTTTTCATAATAGAACTGCGGCATCGAGAGAATATTATAAATAAAGATAAAGAACACACTCGCTGCCACCGGCGGAATGACGTACACCGCCTCGCGGTACTTCGGCGATCCGAAATCAGCACCATCTCCGGACTGATCAGCATCAGCGCCACGGCTATGCCGACCACTACAATACTAAGAAGCTGCAGCACCTTCCGCATCGAGCGGATGTCGCCCTTTTTGATCTTGCTGTACATCCACGGTGTCAATGCACTGTTCATACCGCTGATGAAAAGCTGCACCAGCATACCAATGCTGTACGCCAGCCCGTACAGCGCAACTTCCGTCTTTCCGACCATCTTGTCGATCATGATGCGGTCGCCCTGATTCAGGATAATACCGGACAGATAATGCGGCACAATCGGAATTCGATCCGCAGTGCGTAGCCCCAGTATTCCTTCGAAAAGAACTCTTTTCCTTTGCAAAACTGGAACACAATAATCGGCACACAGATGCAGACCTGCACCCCGACGATACCTAAGATCCGCATCATGGCCGTACCGCCGTTGATACGGATCAGCACCAGGCTCGCGATCGGGTTCATCAGCGCCTGCAGAATCGTCACGCAGACCAGAATCCGGTACCGATACTCAAACCGCTGCCGCCCCGACCAGTAAGAAAGCGCCGGACTCAGCAGCGCTTCCAGAAACATCAGCAGAATCATGATTTCGGCAGATTTAAAATCTTCTCCCAGAAACCCGATGTAAAACAATACAATGCAAAAACCGCACCCGTAATCACAAGCGTCAGTCCCTGCATTGCAGATGTATATTCATCCCGCTGCTTCTCGTACTTTGCCATCGCATTGTCATAAACACCATTAAATAAATACAGCGATGTCATAATCGTCAAAATCTGCAGCCAGGACAGATAAACCGTATAGGTTCCGTACTCCTCGGTGCTCATCAGACGCGTGAAAATCGGAACTGTGATGAACGAAATGCCTTTCTGTAAAAAACTGCAGATCGTAAACCAAAGCGCCGCCTTCGCCTGGACGGAGAGAGAACGGTATTTTGAGGTAATGTTCATGTAAAATAGAACTCCTTGCTGTTGGTTATTTGCGTGTTTTATGGTAACACAAAATGGGGGGGACTGCAAGAGGAACATCCATTAAAATCCCCCATGTTGAACGCTTCCATTCAACCATGGGGGATTCTCACTGCTTTATGTGTTTCGATTCCCAAATGTCATAGGTATCCCTTCTTATTTTTAAATCTTTAATGGATACCCATTCATTTCCAGCCAGCATCGCTTCTTTCACACGATTCTCCAGAACCGTATACAATTCATACTCCGTTCCGCTGAACTCATCGCCTTCATCGGCCCCGTATGTATCAATCCCGGACTCATCCTGCTGTGGTTCCATGGGTTTAATATCGCCCGTCGGCAATGTAACATCCTCATTTTCGTCCGCAAACGCCTTTTGCGCATCACAAAAATGGATGCCGCAAGCAGAAACAAAAATGCTGTCAGTTTAACGATTCTCTTTTTTCTCCTCTCCATGCGCTTTTCCTCCCTGCAATTCTTCTAAATACAGTTTTGCATCTTTTAAGAAGCTGACCGCAATCATCACGATCACAATGCCGATCGGAAATGCCGCTACGATACTGACAGACTGCAGACTGTTCATGGAACTCTCTGCAAAAAGAAGTGCAATCGGAAGCAGGATCAGCAGGATACACCACATCAGCTGAATTCCTTTTGCCGGCTCTTCGCCGTCTTCCAGTTTCCGGTAGCTGTAGCACGATGCCGTCAATGCGATCGAGTCGAACGATGTCGCATAAAATGCAACCATCGTAACTAATACAACAACCATAATCAGCGGTGCACACGGCATGGTTTTGATCATCGACACGATCAGATGATATAAATCTCCACTTTCATTATACTGCGAAATGAAATCAATTGCACCTGAAATCTGCTTTCCCATCGAATAATTTCCAAGAATAATAAAGCTGACAAGCGTGGAACCCACACCAAAACCGTATCCGCCGAGAATCGTCTGGCGCACGGTTCTTCCGCGGGAAATGCTGCCAATGAAGAACGGTGCTGCCACACACCATACCATCCAGTATGCCCAGTAATAAATGGTCCAGTTCTGTGGGAAGTTTGTCGTACGCATCGGGTCCGTATACGTTGATAAGCCGATAAAGTTCTGAATCATTTTTCCAAGAGAAGAAAATCCAGTTTCAATAATATACCGCGTCTCTCCCCCAAACAGCAGGACGAAGGCAAGGAGTCCGAAAAACAGATAAATGCACACCTTGGCCAGAATGCTGATTCCTTTGAATCCATGCAGAAGAGAATAGGTATAAACACAGCAGGTGATCAGAAGAATGATAATATTAATCACAGTTCTGCTGACTTCCATATGGAACAGCTCGCCGATGATTTCCGCCATCAGAGGAGTTGCCACACTAAAAGTGGTAGCAGTTCCGGCCAGCAATGCAAAGACAGCCAGAAGGTCAATCAGACGGCCGCCAATTCCATCTGTCTGTTTTCCCAGAATCGGACGGCACGCCTCGCTGTATTTCTGACGGTTTCGTTTTCTTACATGAAGCATAAAGCCAAACGCAACAGCCAGTACCAGATAGAATCCCCACGGGATAAAGCTCCAGTGAAACAGTGGAAATACGCCTGCCCAGTCCTGAATGCTGCCAAGTTCTGCGATGTGAGGATCTGTTGCGTACAAAATCCACTCAGAGAACGAATAAAACAGAATATCTGCTGCCAGACCACAGGTAAACATCATGCATCCCCATGCAAAAAAGGAATATTTTGGCTTCTCATCCGGCTTTCCAAGCACAATATTTCCGTATTTGGAGCCTGCCAGAAACAGAGACAGAAAGAAAATGCCAAGTCCGATGACCAGGTAATACGTTCCAAAGGTGTCTCCAAACAGAAATCGAATCTGGCCAAGTACCTGATTCGACTGCTCCGGTGCAAAGAAAAATACGATACATAGAGCAACGATCAGCGCCAGAGGCACCAGCGTAATCATCCAGTCGATTTCTTTTTTCTTCTGTTGGTTCTTACTGTTCATTTTCTTCCCTTTCTGCGTAATCCGCATACGATGCATCGAGTGCAACAAGCTCGCTGAAATTGTCTACTTCTATGATATCCTCTGCCTTCATTGGCCGGATGCCAAGCTGATACTCTTTCGGGTAGCAGAACATTGCCACATCGTCCCAGTAAATCTGACGGTTTTTCTTTACTTCAAACTCCTGCTCCAGATGGCCTTTTAACCGCTTTCCATCTTCTGCTGTCCATCGGGAAATGCTGTAGAGCTGCCAGCCGCCCTTTCCGCCGGTTCTGCTGCAGCCTGTCACAATGCCGTTTTCCACGGTCTGCAGCCACTCGTCGGTCTCATCATCCGTCCACACGCTGTTGTAACCGGATCGCTCAAACTCCGGTGCCAGAATTTCCGGATGATAGATGATCTGGTCACCGTCAAGAATAAACGCATTTTCCAGATGTTCCCGCGCCACATACAGCGATGCGATGTTGTTGCAGGTATCGTACCACGGATTGTCGATCAGCTTCAGACCCGGGTACTCCTCTTCCAGTGTCTGGAACTGTTCCTTGAGGTAACCGACTACCACGTAAATTTCTGTGATTCCGTTTTTGTGCAGTCCATTGATGACGGTATCAATCATCCGCACACCGTTTACCCGGACCAGCGGTTTTGGTGTTTTTAACGTTACCGGCTTCATCCGGTTTCCGAGGCCTGCCGCCATAATAATGGCGCGCTCTACTTTGTACATATTTCTTTTCCTTCCTCTCCCAGTTCCTGCTGGACAATTTTGTAATAATCTTTTGCGTAACGGTACTGCCGCAGGGAATATTCTCCGAATTCCACGCCTAATTTCCGTTTATATTCGCACCAGTTGCTCCAGAGCAGACCGCAGACTGCGATGTAGCAGTAGATTTTTATGCGTGTTCTGTCGTCACAGTTTCCTTCAAAATAAAGATCAATCAGATGGTCCACCTGCTCTTTTTTGTAAAGAGAATAGATACAGAACATCGCAATATCCACATGCGGATCCTGCATTCCGGCGTATTCCCAGTCGATCAGGCGGATCTCCTCTTTTCCGTTTTCTTCCACAAACAGAAATTGTCCGGCACAGCATCAATGTGAGTGAGCACCCACTCTCCGGCATTTGCTTCGATGTAATCCTTTAACTGAAGCACATGCGCTTTCGTCTTTTCGTAATCTTTATATGCTGACGGAGTTCCTTCCCAGAGGCTTTCATAGTATTCCATCTGTCCGAACAGGTCGAAGGAATGGTCTACTCTTAATTTCTGCCCGTGAAACTCCCGCAGTTTCTTCATGCATTTCTGAAGATCTTCCTCATTTTCTGCATCGCAGACCCGCGCACCTTCGAGATATTCTGTGATTTTGTAGCCGTTCTCCGGGTTAATATAGGCAATCTCATCACAGATCCTGCGGCCGGCGATCGTCTGATATACAGCAGCTTCCTGCCTGCGGTTGATCAACTGATCGGTTCCCTCTCCCGGAATTCGCATAATGTATTTTTTATCTTTACAGGAGAATAAAAAGGATCGGTTTGTCATTCCTTTTTTCAGAACTGTAATGTTTGTCACTTCGTTCTGCTGTGCTCCAAGTGCTTCACAGATTACCTGAATCGCATCCGTCTGCAGCTGGCTGGAATCGCTGTCAATCTCACGCAGCTGCTCATAGGTATTGATTTCTACGGCATCGGCAGCATGTACAACACGGGCCGTCACAATCATTCTGTCTTTCCGGTATAAGGTTTCCTCCCAGAACGCTCCGTCGTATCGGGAATCTCTTCCCAGTTCTTCCAGACGCTCCCGCACGATCTCCGCTTCTGTTTCCAGCAGATAACAGATGCCGATCATCGCGTTTCCGCCTGCCTGTTCTTTCTGTACGACCAGCTCCTGCTTCCGGTTTACGCGGACGGTACTGTCATCATCCACCAGATCGCTGACCATGTACCAGGAATATAATTCGTTTCTGCTGTATGGATTCTTTTCACACCAGATATCACAGGGAATGATGTAGCTGTTTGATAAATGGGCTGCCGCCGTTTTCAGGGAATGCAGATTGTTTTTCGACACATAGTCCGGAGCGACGATCAATTCTACGCCGTATTCATCGATCAGATATTCATACTGCTCTTTCATAAATCCGACAACGACGTAAATCTCTGTAATGCCGACTTCATGAAGCTGACGGATTGTGCGCTCTATCAGCCGCTCTCCCTTGATTTCCAGAAGTCCTTTCGGTGTCTCTGTATTAATCGGAACCATCCGCATACCAAATCCGGCGGCAAGGATAATGGCGTTTTTCGGCGCTTTCTCTTTTGCCTCACGCAGTGTCTTTTCCGTCGGACGGATCTCTTCATCCAGGTAACCTTCTGAAATCAGTTCCTTGATCGAACGATTGACGATTCCAAGCGAATGGCCGGTCTGTGCGGCAAGGATACGCTGATTGATGAAGGGTTCTTTTATCAGGTTGTTCAATATATCTTGTTTTGAGTTGTTCATATACTTCCTTCTTTCATTTTTCATGAACTTTTGTTTTCGATTATACCATAACTTTATGACTTTTTCAATCCCCTGTGTGTTAGGATAGTTGTCAGTGAAAGATAATTACTTTTGTGGTAGTATATATGTGAACTTCCTATAAAATTAACTCTCATAAAATTCCTTTTAAAGTATGCTACAACTGGCTTAAAGCAAGAACATGTCGAAACGAGAGTTAATATTTCAGGAAGTTCACATAAAAAGGTCCAAATAATTAACATTATTTGGACCACCTGTCAAAGGAAGCCTTTTTCCTTTTCGCCGTCATCAGGACTTCTTTGCGCTTCCATTCATAAATTTTTCTTAAAATTTACCTTTATTTTACCACACTACTCCCAAAACTACAATATATCTCCATTTTTCATTTTTTTTACATAGAACCTTTCTGGCCTAATACAATCAGTACAGTTTTAAACAAAATCTTAATATCCAGCATAAAGGACCATTCTGAAATGTACTTCGTATCCAGTTTTACAACCTCTTCAAAATCTGTAATCTCGCTTCGTCCGCTTACCTGCCACATACCAGTCAGTCCCGGCTTGATTGCCAGTCTTGCTCTGTGATGGAGCTCATATTTCTCCCACTCATCCACTGTCGGCGGACGGGTTCCTACAAGGCTCATGTCGCCTTTTAACACATTGAAGAACTGCGGGAATTCATCCAGCGAGGTTTTGCGGATAAAGTTTCCGATTCCTTTGCCTGGTCCTTTTTCGCTTCCGATGACACGCGGGTCATTCTCCATTTTGAACATCAGACCATCGCTGACGCGGTTCTGTTTCATCAGTTCTTTTTTCCGCTCTTCCGCATCCATGTACATGCTACGGAACTTGTAAATTTTGAATTTTCTTCCGTTCTTTCCGACACGGTACTGTGAGAAGAAGATCGGGCCCGGAGACTTGATATAAATCGCAGGGGCAACGAACAGGAAGATGATTCCGGTCAGAATACATCCGGCAAGACCGCCGCAGATGTCCATGATTCGTTTCAGCACAAGCTGTCCTGCGCTTGCCATATTGATGCAGGTGGTGACCACGGTATAGTTGCCCATGCGCTCTACAGTCTGATTTTTTCCCTGCATTTCGTTCACGTCCGCAATTTTTACGTGGATCGTAATGCCCATCTCGGCGAATGCGTCGAATACTTTCTGCGGGATTTCTCTGCCTTCCGGCAGAACGATCAGCACTTCGTCGAACCACTCACGGCAGACATACTCAGCTGCATCTGCAAGGTTCGATACCACCGGTACGCCGTGGATTTTGTGTCCGGTTCTGTCCTGGTCTACGAGAACAACGCCAGTCGGACGAACGCCGATGTAATCGAAATCCAGCATGCTCTTTACAACGGACTGTGACTGTTTTTCGGTCGTGATGATCAGAAGCGAACGGCCGCTGTGTTCCCCGCTGCTGCGTTTCTTTACCACAGCCTTCCATCCGATGCGCATCAGATAGGAAAGCATTCCGTACAGAGCACCGGTCAGCATAATGGTTGCTCTGGAGAACTGATCTCCCTCCTGAATCAGGAACAGGTAGAATACACCAAGAACGATGATGTATACCATATTTTTTACAGTCATTCCGATTTCCACGAGGTATCCGCGCTTCATGACGTTTTTGAAGGAATCGTCAAAAAACATGATCATCAGCTGGATCAGAGCGAATACGATAGCCTCATTTCGGTAAATTGGGCTTCCATATGGCTTAAAACTGTGATGTCTTAAGAAATAACCCATGACGAAAGCCAGCTGAAGACAGATAATATCAAGAACCATAAAATCCAGATGCTTCAGCCATCCTGTGGATGATTTTTTGTACATACCTTTCTCCCCTGTCGTATTTTTTTCGCCGTACTCGTAACATTCTCTTGTTTCGCATAGTTTTTCTAGCTTTTATATTACCATTTTCACTAAAACCTTCTCATTTTTTCTGGTACTATGCATTTGCAATATCTTCTGTGACGAATACAGAACCATTTTTTTCTTTATTCCAAATATTCTATCCCATTTCTACTTATTTGTAAAGGTGTGGACACACTTTTGGACATAATTATTTCACATTTTTGCAAATTATTACATTTTATATTATTTCATCACATCCAGAATCTGTAATGTTTTCATCTTCTTTTCGACATAGCGATGGAGATATGCACGCAGCAATCGTTCCAGTTCGTCCAGGATCTCTTCATTTACGGTAAAACCATACAGCTTCGCGAGCGGTGCCGCAATGATATAGCGGCATGCCAGCACGGTGCCCGGCTGCAGCGGCCATGGATCTCTGATGGTTTTTCCACAGTTTGGGCAGTAGATGGCGCTGTCGCGCAGGGAGAAAACGGTCAGATTCTCTTTCGTGCCGCACTCCATGCAGGAGAACATCTGCGGTGCTTCTCCGCTGATTGTGATCGTCCGCAGTTCGAAGATGCACCGGATCAGGCGGAGGTCCTGTTTTCCGCGGCGGATGGCGTTCATCGTCACGTACAGAAGGTTCAGCATCTGGGTTTCATCGTTTCCTTCCTGGCCGAAATATTCGGCCAGTTCCAGAAAATAAAAGCCGTAATAAACGCCGGGCTGCATCTGCGCCAGGTCGAGGAAGTATTCTTTAATGTTTGCGCCGGAGAGGGTGTAGCTGTCACGGCCTCGTAAACCTGAAACTCGCCGAAGACGAACGGATTGGAGACGGCCATCAGCGGGCTTTTCATGCGGCGGGCGCCGCGCGCGAAGGCGGTGATTTTGCCGAGCTCCCGGGTCAGGATCACGACGCGCTTGTCATACTCTCCGACCGGGGAGGCGGATAATACCATTCCGCTTACATTGATTGGTTCTCGCATGTTTCTTCCTTATTATAATGCAATATTATAAATCGAGTTTCTTTTTATCATATCCGAAGTTCTTCACGAGGAAATCGCTGTCGCGCCAGTCTTTTTTTGACTTTGACCCAGAGCTTCAGGTTGACTTTCTGCTCCAGCATCTGCTCCAGCTCATACCGCGCGTTGCTTCCGATCTTCTTGAGCATCGCGCCCTGTTTTCCGATGATGATGCCCTTGTGGGAATCGCGCTCGCAGATGATGGTCGCATCAATAGCAACGATTTTTCCGTTCGGGCGGTC
>ENA-OQBT01000200-OQBT01000200.1-human-gut-metagenome-genome-assembly--contig:-NODE-200-length-41826-cov-8.367083_pt1 | contig 41826 bp, 46 predicted proteins | sample MGYA00242749_ERZ504557 | MGnify/ENA primary metagenome ERZ504557 (study PRJEB26092, sample SAMD00036243) | human gut metagenome | host: Homo sapiens | study: EMG produced TPA metagenomics assembly of... | reverse complement strand
TGCTCATGCTCTTCATGATCATGGCCACAGCCGCACTCTCCGTCGTGGTGATGGTGAGCTCATGCTCTTCATGATCATGGCCGCAGCCACACTCTCCGTCGTGGTGATGATGATGCTCATGCTCCTCCTCAAGCATCTCCTGCTCCAGGGATACCGGATGCTCCATAACCTCTACCAGTTTCTTACCGTCAAGATTCTCGATCGGAGTTGTAATGATAGCAGCATCCTTATTCAGGCTGCGGAGAAGCTCCAGGGACTCCTGAACCTTTTTCTCACTTGCAATATCGGTACGGCTCATGATGATAGCACCTGCATACTGGATCTGGTTATCAAAGAACTCACCGAAGTTCTTCATATACATTTTGCATTTTTTTGCATCAACAACAGTTGTATAGCTGTTCAGTTTAATGTCAACCTCGTCCTGAACACCCTGTACAGCCTTGATAACGTCAGAAAGCTTACCAACTCCTGATGGCTCGATCAGAATCCTGTCCGGATCATATTTGGTAACAACCTCTTTCAGAGAGGTTCCGAAATCTCCTACCAGAGAGCAGCAGATACATCCGGAATTCATCTCACGGATCTGGATCCCTGCCTCTTTCAGGAAGCCGCCGTCAATACCGATCTCACCGAACTCGTTCTCGATCAGAACTACCTGCTCACCCTGAAATCCATCCTTCAGAAGCTTTTTGATCAGAGTTGTTTTTCCGGCGCCAAGGAAACCGGAGATAATATCAATTTTAACCATTTTGTATACACTCCTTTTAACGTAGTTTGACCAGGAAGTATTATACCCCCTGGTTGTATCCTGTTATGCTCATGATGACAGAGAAAAAAATACCTGTTTCTGTATCTGCTGTCATTATATCCATTTTACAAAACAGACATTCCTATTCTGCTTTATATTCAGATTAATAGAGGGATGTGAAAAGCTCACATCCCTGAAAATCGTTCTTCCTATCAGCCGTTGATCATAAAGCTCATAAGCTTGTCGATATCCTCTTTCTCTGCTGCAACGATCTCAAGCTCCGGGATCTCACCAGCGGAAAAGATGTTTGCAAGAGATACATACTGGGAAAGCTTGGATTTCAGGTTCAGTCTGTCTCCCTCTCCTGTTACAAGCTCTACTCTACCCTTGCAGCTGTCAATTACCTCAAAAAATTTATCAATATCTGTAATATGTGTTACTTTCATTTTAAAAATCTCCTTTCTTATTAAAGGGCTGTTCTTAACTCTTTCCGTTAGATTATACCCCAGTGTTTTTAAAAAAGCAATCCCTGCCGGGCAAAAACACTTCACAGATATTCTCTACGGATCTATATATATTTCGTCATATTTCTTCAATTTCAACGGTACAGTCTTTTCTTCCTTTGTTCCATTTCATGAGATAAACCTTAAATCCCAGAGAATCTCTGGCAATGGTAAACGGTTCTTCCCTGAGTACTTCGGATCCCATACCCTGCTCGTTCAGCTCTGCCTGCTTTGTCCTGGCTTTTTCTGTAAGAACTCTAAGCTCTTCATCGGCTTCTTTTCCAAAAGAACGATTCCCATATCCGGATGAAGCTTCCCGCAGCTTTTCAGAAAGGCACATCGTTACCTGGATGTGTTTTGTACGGTGAAGCATTCCTGCCAGTTTCCGTGCTACCCATTTAAACGGAAGTTTCCGGTAAATTTCAAGCCACCTGACAAAAGTACGGTCTCCTGCCTGCCTTGCGATCTCTCCCATTACCTCAAATGCCTTTTCCGAGGGAATCCACGGATTTTCCCTGGGAACAATATACTTTTCCGGAACAGCCGGATAACAGCAGTAATTCAATGGCGGAAATTCCACCAGTGCAGAAAGCTTCTCCTCCAGAGCGTTGCAGCTGTCCCCGCTATATAATCATATTTGTCGCGGAGGATCGCCAGGCGATATTCCAGCTGCCGTAAATATTCATACCCTTCTACCCAGAAATGACCGATCCGGCTATAATCGTAGAGATGTTTTTCCAGAAGACGGGGTTTCAAAAACAAAGTCACCACCGAATCATCCTGGTGGACCACAAGGATGTATTCTCTACCCTGCCGGCTTAAATCTGCCAGGATCTCGCCCTCGTAATCCGGTTTGTATACACCTGTCATACGGGCATTTCCAAAAACAAGAAAGCTTTCTACCGCATCATTCATAAGATACACAAGACGGATTTCGCCGTTTTTACATAAGAATCCACTCTGTACATATTGTCATCGGACTTTTCCGCAATTGCTTCCGAAAAAGCACTTTCTGAAGCTGCTTTCTGATCCTGCGGATCTTTCTCATCATTCACTGCCACCAGTTCAAACTGATCTTCTCCAAGCAGCTCTGCTAGCTTCTGAAAGGTATCTGGCAGCTCTTCAAAGGCCTTCTCTGAGACATATCTCTCCGGTGCTGTTTTTCCTGCAGTATTATTTCCAGTATCCATCAATTACCTCTTTATTCAGTTTCTCCCCAATAACGATCATGATCTCCTGTCCCAGCTTTGCCGGCTGGATGCAGATCTCATGGCGGGTAGCATTCAGCTCCAGCCACTGTCCATCTTCTTTTCTGAGAAAACCTTTTACGCGAAAAACATCTCCGCAGGATGGATCATTCAGGATCCTTTCTGCAGTTTCATGAAGTTCCTCCTCGCTTTTATGAACGTTCATAAAAACAGAGAATCAAATCCGCCGCCTTCCGCATAGGATTCCTTCACGTAATCCTCTGCCACATACCCGCAATCCAGGATCTTTTCCAGGTCTGTGTCTGTGAGATCATCCCAGTTTCCGGTGAGGATCTCACTGTCCAGACAGCGCCTGCACTGGATCTGGCCAAGTGCACGGTTGAGATGCTCTTTTGTGCTGCTGATCTCTTCCACCGTGGCTTCCTGGCTCCTGCTCAGTAATACATAGCCTGCATCTGCCACCTCGGAAGCCAGCAGATAATCCGCTTCCGCAGAAAGATCCTCTGCCAGCTTCGCATCCACAATGGCGATCACATTTCCGATCTCATACCATTTATCCAACGGTTCCTCATGGAGGGCGTCAAAGAACTCATCCACATCAAAGATTCCGGATGGTTCTACGATGACACGGTCGTAACCGCACATTCCCATGGCGATCAGCTTTGTCTTAAATCGCCGTCTGTGACAGTCCGCATCACAGCCCCCGGAAACCATCTCCAGCTCACAGTTGTCTCCCATCAGATCCTGAAGCAGCATCATATCCACATTCACTGCCCCGAAATCATTTTCCAGGATCCCGATGTTCATGCCTTTTTTCAGAAGATAGGAGGCATATTTTTTTATAAATGTTGTCTTTCCGGATCCGAGAAATCCGGTTATCAGATCGATCTTTATCATATTTCTTCCTTTACTTTATCAACTCTCCGGAGCATACAGTAAAATAAATGCGAATATATGCTTTACTTATGTTCCGGTCATATTTCAATAATCTCCTGCCCGACAAATGCCGGACTGCTATCAGTATATAATCTTTTTTCCGCAAAGAAAAGAGGCGGTCCTGAAAAATCCTCTCAGAACTGCCTCTTTCCGGCTATTTTATCTTTTTATAAACATATATGAAGATTACTTTGTAAACAGATCTACCAGATCCTGACCATCATTATAGCCCTGTTTTTTCAGTTCCTGAACAAACCAGTCATCTACACCGTCTACTGCTTTCTTAAAGGAATCGATATCCATGTCCTTTTTCTCTGTGAAGGTCACACCGTTTTTGTCTGCCCAGCGTGCTTTGATCTCATCATCACTGGAACGGTTGATGTAACGCTCATACTCAACAGCTTTCTGACCACACTCGTCAACAACAGCCTGCTGCTCCGGTGTCAGCGCATCATAAATATCCTGGTTGATGCAGAAGAACAGGCAGTCATAGATTGCATCCCACATGGAGCAATATGGCTGTACCTCCTGTACACTGGCTGCATCGATGGCGGCAACGGATTCTCCTCGCCCTCTACCGTATTCTGCTGAAGTGCTGTGTAGGTCTCGGACCAGTTCATATTTGTAGCATCTGCCCCCATCTCTTATAACACTCCATAAGAAGATTAGAGCCGGCTACACGAACCTTCAGATTCTTCATATCATCTACAGATTTTACCTCATGCTTGCTGTTTGTCAACTCACGGAATCCGTTCTCTGCAATACCCATGCAGTGAAGTCCGTAGCCGTTAAGGATCTCCTTCAGCTTGTCTCCGGCCTCTCCGTCAAACTTCGCATCTGCATCATCGTAGGAATCATAGATGAACGGTAGGGATACCACATTGAAGCGTGGATCAAATGCAGAATAGATCAGATTGGAATGCATGGAGATCTGTACCGGGTCTCCGTTCATCAATGCCTGGATTCCCTCGGACTGATTTCCGTTTGTCAGCTGATCCGCTGCGTAAATGTTAACCTTGACCTTTCCTCCGGTAGCCTTTTCCATGAGTTCACCGAACTTACGTCCTCCATCAGCCCAGGTACTTGTCTCCGTTGTGGAGCATGCAAAGTTCCAGGTTGTCTCAGGCCAGTTCAGATCACTGTAATCCTCCACGGTATCTACCGAATCCTCTGTAAACAGATCTACAAGATCCTGTGCATCGTCATAGCCTTCACTCTTAAGCTCCTTTACAAACCAGTCGTCGATTCCGTCTACTGCTTTCTTGAAGGAATCGATATCCATATCCTCTTTCTTTGTAAAGGTCACACCGTTGCTCTTCTCCCAGCGGCTCATGATCTCCTCGTCGCCGGAACGGTTGATATAACGCTCATACTCAACAGCCTTCTGGCCTGCCTCATCAACAACCTGCTGCTGTTCCGGTGTCAGGCTGTCATAGATATCCTGGTTGATACAGAAGAACAGACAATCATAGATTGCATCCCACATGGAGCAGTACGGCTGTACCTCCTGTACACTGGCTGCGTCGATCGCAGGCAACGGGTTCTCCTCACCCTCTACCGTATTCTGCTGAAGTGCTGTGTATGTCTCAGACCAGTTCATATTTGTGGCATCTGCCCCCATCTCTTATAGCATTCCATAAGAAGGTTGGAACCGGCCACACGAACCTTCAGGTTCTTCATGTCGTCTACTGTTTTTACTTCATGCTTGCTGTTTGTCAGCTCACGGAAACCATTCTCTGCGATTCCCATACAATGAAGTCCGTACTCACCAAGGATCTCTTTCAGCTTTTCTCCGGCCTCACCGTCAAATTTTGCATCCGCGTCATCGTAGGAATCATAGATAAACGGCAGGGATACTACATTGAATCTCGGGTCAAATGCAGAATAGATCAGATTGGAATGCATGGAGATCTGTACCGGATCTCCGTTCATCAGTGCCTGGATTCCCTCGGACTGATTTCCGTTTGTCAGCTGATCTGCTGCGTAAATATTAACCTTGACTTTTCCGCCGGTTGCTTTTTCCATAAGCTCACCAAACTTACGTCCTCCGTCAGCCCAAGTACTTGTTTCAGTTGTAGAGCATGCGAAGTTCCATGTCATCTCCGGCCAGTCAAGATCACTGTAATCCGCGATAGTATTAAAGGAATCACTTCCGTCTCCGGAATCCTTGGAACTCTGGCTTTCTGTGTCAGAAGACTGGTCTCCTGTATAGGAGCCCTCTTTTGCAAGAGCCTTCGGAAGAGCTGTGGAAACAGCCGGAATATAAGTGATGATCAGAAGAACTGCAACGGATGCAGCGATCATCGGCATAACTGCTCTGGAGATCTGCTGAAGAGTAACCTCCAGACCTTTTTTGATCTTGATACTAATGGCAACAAAAAGATTTACACCTACCGGAGGTGTTACCTGTCCGATCGCAAGGTTAACTGTTGCCATAACACCGAATGCTACCACATCATAGCCCAGAGCCTTACATACCGGAAGCATGATCGGTATAAAAATGTACATCGCAGAGTTTGCATCAATGAAGCATCCTGCGATCAGGAAAATGATGTTTACGATCAGAAGGAAGGTAAACTGATTATGTGCAATGCCGGCAAGAAGCTCAGATGCCGCATTTGCAATACCAAACTTGGTACATACAAAAGAGAACAGGGAAGCACTCGCTACGATCAGCATGATTCCACCGGTTGTCTTTGCAGAATCCACAAGAATGTCAAACAGATCTTTGAGCTTAACCTCACGGTAGATCACCATACCAACAAACAGACCGTAAACAACAGATACGGCTGCAGCCTCAGTTGGTGTAAAGATACCACCGTAAATTCCCCCGAGGATGATAACCGGCATCAGGAATCCCCAGAATGCATCTTTAAATGTATCCCAGCGCTCTTTTGCGGAAGCTTTTTCACGGGATGGCTGAATGTTATGTTTCTTTGCCTCGATCATAACGATGATCACAAGAGCAACACCCATCAGAAGTCCCGGAACGATACCAGCCATAAACATATCTGCAATAGATACACCTGTGATGGAAGCATATACAACGAATGCGATACTCGGCGGTATGACAATGGCGATGGAACTGGAGGTTGCCATCAATGCCGTGGAAAACGGTGCGGAGAAACCGCCCTGCTCAACCATAGCCGGGATCAGAACTGCTCCAAGTGCCGCAACCGTTGCAGGACCGGAACCGGAGATCGCTCCGAAGAAGCAGGCTACGATAACACATACAATGGCGATACCGCCCTTTTTATGTCCTACGCAGGTATCTACGAAGTTGATCAGTCGTTTGGAAATACCGGCTTTTGCCATAATGTTTCCGGACAGAACAAAGAACGGGATAGCAAGAAGCAGGAATTTACTGATTCCGGAGTACATATTTGTAGCTACGATCGTCAGAGATGTACCGGAATAAAGGATGGCACATACAGATGACAAACCTAAGCAGATCGCAATGGGAAGTCCCAGGATCAGGAAAACAAAGAAGGAGATAAATAAGATTGCACTGATCATTTATTTGTCCTCCTTTTCATCATCTTTTTTCAGGCAGAAATCCAGGCAGTACTCAATAAAATGAAGGATCATACAGCCTGCTCCGATCGGCACGAAGGACCAGAAGATCCACTCCGGCCAGTTCAGTACGAAAGTTCTCTTGCCGTTTGCCAGCTGTGTAAGAACTTTGTCCATTCCATATTTAAATAAAATTGCGGAAAAAACAATACTCAGGACCGTGATTAGGATCACAGATGGTTTTTCCAGTTTTTTCGGAAGACGGTCCGTAACCAGTGTCAGACTTACCAGTCCTCCTTTTTCACGGCAGGCAAGTGCTGCTGCCAGAAGTGTGATGAGAACAAACACCGCTACAACAAGCTCTTCTGTAAAAGACCATGAGCGATGGATGACCTTACGGGAAAATACATTTCCCACAGTCAGCACAAGGATCAGCAGTGTGGAAATGACCAGTACGATTTTTTCTACTGCTGCAAGTGCGTTCATGAGTTTTTTGTACACTTTCATACTCTTTCCCCTTTTGTATATTTTTCCGGTTTCAGATCCTTACCGCGTGGTTTAAAATGTTTTGGATAAAAAATCCGTCCCCTTTCAGGGACGGATATAAAATTCCGCAACCACCCTGTTTCTCCATTGAAACAAGCACGATTCTGCAACGTACCGGCATACGCGACTTCTGTAACGGGAAGCACCCGTGAAAACCTACTTACTTGTCTGAAACTTTCGGCTTTCCTTCTCAGGGATGATATTCAAGGCAGTTCCGACGCTGCATCACACCAGTCACAGCTCTCTGAAGACGGTTCCTCTGTCTTTACTGATTCCCTTCATGGAATTTACTTCTGTTATGTGTTAACTCTTTAATGAGTTAAACCAATTCTAACTCTGTTTGTTTTGATAGTCAAGCTTTTTTTCAAAAACTCCTTCAGGCGTTCTTTCCTTCTCCGGCGAAGTACTCCTTCACAAGCTTTACAACCACACCGGAAAGCAGGAATACTGCGATCAGGTTAGGGATCGCCATCAGACCGTTGAAGGTCTCTGCGATACTCCAGAGAAGTCCAAGGTCAACAGTTGCGCCGATGATCGCTACCAGAGAGTACAGTACCATAAAAGGTCTGATAGCTTTTTCCTTAAAAAGGAACTCCGCACATCTGGCTCCGTAAAGTCCCCATCCAATGATAGTGGAAAATGCGAAGCAGCACATGGCAACTGCTGTAAAGATGGAAACCCAGTTTCCGTATGTACTGGTAAAACCGCTGATGGTAAGCTCCGCTCCTGCTGCTGCGCCATAACCAACCGGCACCCCGCTGCAGAGGATGACAAGCGCTGTCAGCGTACAGATCACGATCGTGTCCGTGAATACCTCAAAGATCCCGAAAAATCCCTGTTTTACAGGTTTTCTGGTGTCTGCACAGGCATGTGCGATGGAACCGGTACCAAGACCTGCCTCATTGGAAAAAATACCTCTGGAAACACCTTTTTTCATACTCATGAAAAAGCTTCCTACTACGCCGCCTGTCACAGATGCCGGATTAAATGCCCCTCTGATGATAGCGCTGAAAACACCCGGAACATTTTTCCAGTTGATGATAACTACACCGACGGCAAGAATAATATAAAACAATGCCATAAACGGTACCAGCTTTTCTGTAACCTGGCCGATCCTTTTGATTCCGCCAAGCAGGATCATTGCCACAAGAATCGCAAGGATGATCCCCATAACAAGGTTTACCGTAGAAGTATTGTCTGCAGCGATCACATTGTAATTGATCAGTGCAGAATCAATAGCTGTTGTAATGGTATTAACCTGGGTTGCATTTCCGGTTCCGAAAACAGTAAGCACACCGAAAGCGGAAAACAGATACGCCAGCCAGTGCCAGTGTTTCTTAAGACCATTCTTAATGTAATACATTGGTCCTCCAACCAGATCTCCGTTGGCATTGGTTTCGCGGAAATGTACAGCGAGTGTAACCTCGGAAAACTTCGTACACATTCCAAGAAGTGCGGAAATCCACATCCAGAATACGGCTCCCGGTCCTCCGATGGCAATAGCACCTGCCACACCTGCAATATTTCCCGTTCCCACGGTAGCAGCTAACGCCGTACAAACAGCCTGAAACGGTGTCAGACTTCCATCGGAAGCTTCTCTTTTCCGAAGCATACGTCCGATAGTGACCCTGATGGCATAGGGAAATTTCCGAATCTGGAGAAAATTCGTGCGGATACTTAAATAAAGACCTACACCAATAATACAGATCATCGCAGGAACGCCCCAGATAAAATTGTTTACGGCAGCATTCACTGATTCAATAACAGATAACATTCTATAATCCTTCCCTTATTTAATTTTGTCTTTTTGGATTGTACGTTTGTCTGTACAAAAAGACGATTCGTTAGATTATATCACATTTTTTGTCGAATGTATAAGAGAAAAGCTTTATAATTTTACTATGATAAAGAAAGGAAGTGAATAAAAGCTGCCAATCCTGTTGTTAAATATGTGATACACCTGTAGTAAAAATACTTATCTGTGATCAATATCATTTTCCGTATCGTCCAGGAATGTAAATATATATCCCCAGTATTTCTCCAGGATCTTACCTCTGCTTCCATAGATCTCATGCTTTGTTCCGATCATATGGATATAATCACAGCTTGTTTTTCCCTGGCGATTGATCTTTCCGGCAAAATTTTTCAGGGCACGGACAGACACCAGATCTTCCGTCTGGGCCTGGATGAGCAGCATTGGTGCCGTATATTTTTTCCATCCGTAGAGACGCAGATACCAGCTCATTTCCGCAGAAGCCCAGAGCCAGCCGTAGGATGGAGACCAGGTCTGGAGCTCCTTATGTTCTGCACGGAGATTTTTGTATCGCTCGTATCTTGGTTTTGATGTTGCGGAGCTTGTCTCAAAAGAACCGCTGCCATCGTAAGGCTTTCGGCCAGCTACATATTCCTCATCTTTTCCGAAAATGCATTTCTCCAGAGCTATGCCGGTGGCTGCCGGCCACGGAACATTATCTGTAAGAGGACGGATCATCGGAGAAGAAAGGATCACCTTGTGAAACCAGTCCGGCTCCCAGGCTGCAGCAATACCACCGATGGCACCACCCATGGAATGTGCATACAAGTTAAGTGACAGATCCGGATGTGCTTTCTTTATGTAGCGGCATGCTTTCAGAAAATCGCGGATATATCTTCTCCATGTATCGATGTGGACCAGAGACGGGTCTGCGGTAAGACGATAGCTGCGGCCATGGCCGCAATGCTCCGGAATATATACATGATAGCCTTCCTTAAGAAAATAATAGGCCACTTCATCATATTTTACTGCTGATTCTGTGAATCCGTGGCTGATGACTACCACACCTTTAGGCATATCAATATCAGACAGATACTGCAGCATATGGATCTTACCTGTGATTCGTTTGCTTTCGTTACGAAACGGATAATCCGCACCCGGTACATAAAGCTCTCTTCTGTGAGACAGAAGATATGGCGTTACGATATTTTTCATGGTTTCTTCGTATTCATTTTCATGTATGATCTGCATATTGGTTAAAAACCTCCCTTGCTTTTACTGTATTGCTTTTTTGCTTCTCCCAAACTCTGCTTTTCAAAACCCTTCCATGTTGTCACAGCTGTTTTCTTACAGGATAACAGAATTCACTCCTCCAGGCAATCCTTTTTAGACCATTTTGCTCTTTAATTTCCATTAAAAAATGCCCGAACACTTTGATATGTACCGGGCATTTCTTCTATTATTTAATAGAATCTCACAATATCTTCCACATCTTTACGTTTCGGTCTTGCAGGCTCTTCGGCTGCTTTTCCGATGGCGATCACTGCCACTACCGTTTCTGTTTCCGGAATGGAAAGGAGCTCACGGAGTTTGTCTCCGTCACGAAGTCCCATGATCAGGTTCCATATCCAAGCTCCTTTGCCTTCAGGATCAGATTCTCGTTCTGAAGTCCCAGATCATAGCAGCCCCAGCCGTTTCCGAGTTCATTATCTGGTGTTCCGTCTTTCTGAAATCCGGCATGGTTATGTACAAAGGTTGTAACGATCAGGGAGCATTCTCTGCTTTTGCCTGGTTCATTTCCGGCAGACATTCTCTGCTGACCTTCTCCACCATCTCTTCGGACATTACACAATAATATCTTCCGGTCTGGGAGTTTTTCCAGCTGGGTGCTTCCTGAGCGGCCCGGATCACTGCAAGAAGATCTTCTTTTGTGATCCTGCTCTCCGGGCTGTATTTACGGATGGTCCTTCTCTCTTCGATCAGTTTCTGAAATTCCATATTTTTCCTCCTTACTGTCCGGTGCCGGATCTGCTTCCGGATCCTGCAGTTATTCCGGCATGGATTTTTATGTTCACACTTTTTATGGAGCTATTTTAACACAATGCCGTATTGAAATCAATTTTCAAAACTCCGGCATCGTTACTGTTCATTCTGCGACCGTTACTGTTCACTCCGTTCTCAGCAACACGCTTCAAAAAATATTGCCTGGGGACAATAACTGCAATACCACTTATGAAGATTTTTTTTGATTTACCACATAAATTCCCACACAGACAAGAAACAGTGCGATGAGACTTCCCATATTAAATGCCTGACGTACCTCTCCCAGAACCAGTGCAGACAGTATCACACTGAACAAAGGATTTACAAAGCCAAAGATCGCTACCCTGGATACATCATTCCAGGCAAGCAACACTGACCACAGTGTATAGGCCACCGCAGACACCATTGCCAGATAAAAGATAATCCCAATACCGGCGGCATTTACCACTCCGAAATGTCCTCCCATCCCTTTTCCGATCAGGAACAGAATGATCCCGCCCATGGTAAACTGCGTTCCGCTGAGTACCACCGGAGATACCTTTCTGGAAAAAATATTGATCAGCACCGTGGACATTCCGTAAGAAAACTGCGCGATCAGAATAAATCCTTCTCCTGTAAGCCTAAAACCTGCATCCAGAGAATTTCCCATGAGATTGATCACGACCACGCCGGCAAAACCGAGGATGCAGCCGAGCATCTTTCGCCCGGTCATTTTTTCCTTGTGAAAAACAAGGCAGGACAGCAGGATCGCAATAAAATTCCCAAGACCTGTGATAATAGCGCCTTTTACACCGGAGGTATGTGCCACACCTATATAAAAGAAGAAATACTGACATACCGTCTGAGCCATACATACCGGCACCGCATATTTCAGAACAGTTCGATCCGGAAGCAGAACCTTGCGCTCACGCAAAGATGCAAAGATCAGTACAAGGATTCCTGCCAGTGCAAAACGCACTCCTGCAAAAACGATCTGACTTGCCGTATCTGCAGAATCCATCTGCATCAGACGGTATCCTGTCTTGATCAGCGGGATCGCACTCCCCCAGAGAAGACAGCAGACGCAGGCAAGCGCTGCCACCACCCAGGTTTTTTTTAATATTGTTTTTGTTTGTTCCATTTGTTTATTCTCTCTTTCTCAAAACTTCTTCCATCTGACTGATCACAGCTTTTATTTCATTTATTGCACTGATACTTACGTCCCGGAAATCAAGCTTTTTCCCCTTTCCGTATAATTCCGCCTCATAAGCGCTGGCTTTCTCTTCATCTTTATCCTTGTATCGGGCTTTTCCGATCAGCCAGGCACTGGAATCCGCACAGTCCGGATATTCCGTATTTCCCCGAATCAGAAAATCCTCTGAAGCTTCCGTCAATGCTGTTTTCAGTTTTTCTGCTTTATCCAGAAATTCTTCCGTTGTCTGCGGATAATGTTCTTTTATATAGAGGAGATTTTTATGAATACAGGTGGCACTTTTTTCCATTAGTTTCCGTTCTTCCGGATCTTTGAAATTATCATATTCCCCAGGCCGGACTTCCCATCCGCGGATGGATTTGCTTAATTCCATCAGCCAGTATACATGACGGGAAATATCGTCCGGAAACATAAAATACGTAGAAAATTCATGATCGATCATAGGTGCAAGACTTATGATCCCGCTATCTTTATCACAGAGAAATGCTACATTTTCATAATGATAATTCTGGTCTCCCTTCAGGACAGAGATCAGTACCTGCATGGCAAGCTGTTCCGCCATTTCCTGATGCTCCTGCAAAAAATCAGCTTCAAAAATATCTCTATAATCATAAAACATCTGGCAATAGTTTACATAATTATCTATATCTACCTTTTCATCCGGATATTTCCTGAAAAACTCCAGAAGATTCAAAAGGGATTCCCCTTCTTTATAGGCCATGGGTACTGCCGTTCCGTAGTCAAGGTATTTTTCATTTACTGCCTCATACCCTTTACAGATGGCCAGCTCATACCTGGGCGCAGGCATAAAATATTCATTAATGATCGTTGACCAGAACACCTCTGCATAAGCATACAGTGGCGTGGAAAATGGTTTGGATTTCGTCAGTGGTTTGAAAATCATATTTCCAGGAAATATGGGGAAATGTTTTTCCCCGCTTACCACGCCTACAGCTTCAGACTTAAGATTTCCGATTCGATTTTTGTATTGATAGTGTCTGACTTTATAATACATAGCAGTCATATCGTATTGCCTTCCCCTTCAATGTATAAGACGGCTCCCGGCCGGCAAGACATTCACTTTTCAGCGGACGCTTGACGATGATCTTATCCGGATTTGCTCTGATAGCTGCATCAAAAAGATCCTTTTCCCCGGAACACGGTGTTCCAGCTTCTGGATCAATTGAAGTTTCTTGTTGATCAGGCTGGATTTCTGTCTTGCCGGAAACATGGGATCCAGATAGATCACGTCTACAGGATCAAGAAGCTTTGACATACCTTCTACACTGTTTCCCTCGATCACCTTCATACGACCGGCAATATCTTTCAGATCCATATTTTTCTTGGCACGGCGAATGGCATCTTTAAGAAGGGCCGCGATCACCGGATTCTGCTCGTACAGCGTCACCTCATAGCCCTGGGCAGCCAGAAGAAAGGCATCCTCACCCATTCCTGCCGTAGCATCGATGGCCTTCCTTCCCCTCCTTATCTGACTTCACCGCCTTCACCAGCATCTCATGCTGAAGTCTGCCTCTGGTAACTCTGTGAAGCATCGTCTCCACAAAATCCCCCTGATAGGTCAGCCCGAAACCGGACAGCGAAACGCCCCTGGAATCAAACCGCACCGTCAGAAAATCTCCCGGCTTATCCTGAAGCTGCGCTCCGGTCCTCCTGCAAAAGGCTTCCACATATCTCTCTGTCCGCCCTTTCCAAGACAGACTGCGATTTTATCATTCATTTCCCGATTCTCTCTTTCATGACTCTTTTTCATAAGCTCTTTCATTCTACAATTTTACAAAAGAAATTGCAATTCATCTCAAATAAAAGCTGTCGCTTTGCAATCTATTAATCGCTAAAGCGACAGCTTTCTTCTCAGCCGTATATTTATTTTGAATTTCTCTTTCCTTTTCTGACTTTGATCCTGTGGATCATCCTTCGGATCAGAAATACCACAAGCACAATGATCACTATAAAGATCAGACAAATACCTGCGATCATTGCCGAAAACTTATTCGGCTGCTTCACCAGATCAATGATATTTCTGCTGTCCTCCACAACCTTACGTCCATGTGTCGTCTCATAATATTCCGGCACATTGGCAATTCCGTCGCCGTCTGTATCCGCAAAGGACTGCATATATCTTGCGATCGCATCCCAGGCCTTTAATTCCCTGTCGTCCTCCATGATCGCCTGATCTTCCAGATTTTCAATAGGATTTCCATCCCTGTCCTTCGGTTCAAGAGACAGCAGTCCATAGGACATTTTCATCACTGAACCAAGCATCTGGCCGGTATACAGATCTGTCACAACATGATACAGCTTGTCATCCTGATCTCGATCCGCTCTCCGTCTGCCCTGGTGAGATAACAATCTGTCACCTTATTCAGGATCATCCGATGTGGATTGTATGCAAAATTCAATCCACTGCAATATAACCTTGCCGTTGTCATAAAATCCGATACAGAAGCGTCCACCTCCGCTACCAGCTTTAGCTCTTTTCCGGTCAGGTATGCACTGATCAGCGGATATCCGGCAACACCGTCCTTTCCGATCCCCAGTGAAAAGGAATTAAAAACATCCCCTACTGTGATATCGCCCTTTGTGTATGTGTCCCGCACGGTTCCGCTTGGAACAACGGCTACATCAACCGGATCACCATCATAATACTCGGAATTTTCCACTGCATATATGTATGCATCGGACATGATATCACCAAGATTCAACTCTTCATGCATCGTGCCCATTTCTTCCAGACTGTTGAATTCAACATCATTTTCAGCAAGAACCTCTTCTCTTGTATAGCCAAAATCGGCAAGATAATTCTTATCCACCGTATCCATCAGGGCATCGATCTGTTCCTGTGTCGCCTGGTCCGGTTTTACATCCTCAGAAACAGGGATCAGCTCATAGGATGTCAGCTCCCACCGTCCGTCCTGTTTCTGTGTCATGGAAAGTGATCCCAGATTTCTTCCGTATTCGCCGCAGGATACGATATATGTGTTCCCATGCTGAATTGCCTCTTTCAGCTCTGTGTGCGTATGTCCGCTGATGATCAAGTCGATATCCGGCACCTCTTTTGCAAGGATCTCATCCTCCGATTTGTTCTCATCCTCCCAGGTTCCTCCATGGGACACACAAGCGATCATATCCACTTTTTCATTTTTTCGGATCTCTTCTACCGTCTGTTTTACGGCCTCAACCGGATCCTTGAACTTTAATTCACAGGTCGGTGCACATTCCAGGGCATCCTTACCGAACACACCGACTACTGCAGCCTTTACATCTCCTTTTTGAACTACTACATAATCCTTCACACCGTAGGCTTCAAATGCCGACCGATCTGCTTCTGACCATCGCTTAATCCATCCTGCTCCATGCTGTCCCAGTCCACGTTGCACACTACCAGTGCCGGCACTGTCTCACCGGAAGCCTTCGCAGCCTCCAGCATATTTGCCAGTCCCTTTGAACGATAATCATATTCATGATTCCCCAGAGTCGTCACATCATACCCCAGATATCCCAGCATCCGAAGCTCTGCCGCCTCCGTTTCGTATACGGTCTGAATCAGGGTTCCCATGGAAAAATCGCCGCCATCCAGCACCAGGGTGTCCGGATCTTCCTGCTTCTTTTCATCAATCAGGGTTTTGATCCTTGCAAATCCGCCAACCTCTTTTTGCTCTCCATCTACGATGGTTGAAAAGCTGTTCAAATGCGAATGTGTATCATGGCTGAACAAAACATCGATCTGTTTTGCCTCGGCTGCTTCCACCGGGACATTCCATGCAAGAGGAAGCAGCAATGCAGCAATAAGCATGATCGCCAGCAGCCTTGCTGAAATTTTCTTTCGTGTTTTCATAACACTCTCCTTTTGTATATAGTTTTCTTATGCCTTTTCACAAAACCATCAATAATGTTCCCACACCGATCAAAATACATCCCATCATCGATTTTGCTGTGAATTTCTCATGCAAAAAAACAAATGCCAGTACCAGTGTGATCACGACACTCAGCTTGTCTATCGGCACAACCTTGGATGCATCGCCTATCTGCAGAGCACGATAATAGCATAACCACGAAGCACCCGTTGCCAGACCTGAAAGGATCAGAAACAGCCAGCTTTTTTTGCTGATCGCTGCGATCCCGCCCTGGGTATTTGTGAGGAAAACCATTCCCCACGCCATGACAAGCACCACCATCGTTCGAATCGCTGTTGCAAGATTCGAATTAACACCGGTAATACCTACCTTTGCCAGTATGGATGTCAGCGCCGCAAATACGGCAGACAGCAAGGCAAACACAAACCACATATTATACCCCCTTCTTGGCCCGCCGCTTAGTGCTCCATGCACCTAAAGCGGGGAATACTTATTCTGCATTCATCGTATCATTTTTCTTCTGATATGTCACTATTAACAATTTCATAAGGCATACTGTACCAGATTTTATCATATTTATCTATAACTCCATTTAAAACAGATTTCATTATCTCATAAATTCTTGCAACCTGATCCTCCATATTGTTATCCACAGTTCCATAGATTTCCCCGAGTCGGATCTTCTGATTCATTTCCTGACTGTTATTAATTCCAATAATAACCGGAAGTTTCATCTGATGTTTTTTGTAATAATCATAGACCAAGTGCCATGTCATCATTGTTGCATACGACTGCCTCCGTATTCCGGATCGTCTCTTCATCCAGCTTCGCAAATTTTTCCAGGGCAATCTCCCGTTTCCAATCCGCAGTCAGGTTTCCCAGCTGCTTTAACGGCAATTCTCTTCCTGACTCCAAAAATCCGTTAGTTCTCCGAATCGTATCATAATGAGACTCTTCCCCCTCAATCAATATGTAGTCCAGCTTTCCGTTTTGATTCCGATCCACGCTCTGCTTCTGCTTATCCCAAAGCTCCTTCAGCAGCTTTCCCTGTATCTCTCCGGCAGCTTTTCCGTCTGTTCCTACATACCAGACATCCTTCACGATCTGAAGATCCTTCTCGGCAACTTCACGGTTATACAAAATGACGGGGATCTCCTTCTCCTCCGCTTCATTCAACACACTGGCTGCAGATGCAGGCTCTACCAGGTTAACCAACATGATATCATACTCCTGCGCATACATATACTGCAGCTGTTTTTCCTGTTTCTTATTTTTTCCATCTGCATTATAGATTTCGTAGGATATTTTCCTTCCTGCAATTTCTGTTTTTTCAATCATATCCTGCAAAGTCCGTATATATTTCTCCATAAAGGTATCATTCAGATCATATACCGCAATTCCCATGTGGATATAACAGTCTTCTCTCTTTGGTAGCTTCCATGCCACGATCAGACCTGCCATCAGCACAAAAAGACCTGCCAGTATAAAATTATATTTTTCAGTTTTCCACTTCATCTTCTCCCTCTACCTTGCAAGTAATGCATCCAGACTGCCCGCTTCCAGAATTTCCCGATCAAGCTTTAACGGCTGCAGAAAGATACTCTCCATCTTTTTTTTCTTTCCGTAAGCTTCTATCATCTGCATACATTCATAGCCAAGTCTGTATGTATTTTCCATATAAACCACTTTCTTACGGCCACTTTTGATCTGTTCCAGAACAGTTTCACTGATTGGCATCCTGTATGTTTCTTCTTCCTGTTCCCTCCGCACAAATGCCGCATAATGCAAAAATGACTCCTTCATGGTATCTGTAAGTGCCAGTACTTCCTTATATTTGTAACCATTCTGATTTTTTTTCAGATAAAATTCCGGATATACCAGAAGAATTCCCATGCTTCGATTCTGCTTTTCCTCTTTCACCAGCTCTGCAAAACTTTTTTCGGACATCTGCTTTTTGTACCAGACATCCAGCTTTATCTGATGGTCATAAGCATAATCCCGGATTCCCTCCTGGACACTGCTTAAATCTTCCTGTGTGTTTTGTGGCAGGACGATGGTAATTCTGCTTTTTTCTGCCCTATGATTTCGCACTGTCATATACCGAAAGGATATAAGTGCGATCAGAACCAGAATCAGAATGATATGTTTTTTCTTACTGCTCATCCATTTCCTCCATTTTCGGGATCGTGATCGTGGCAACGGTTCCCTCATCCAGTTCACTACTGATCGTAATTCCATAATTTTTTCCATAGATCAGCTGTATCCTCTCATTTACATTGCACACTCCGATTCCGGAACCACGTTTGCTGGATACTACTTTATTGTGCATGATATAATCTATTTTTTCCTGTGTCATACCGGTCCATTATCTGACACATCGATTTTGATATCTCCATTCTTTTCATAGATCCGGATCTCGATTTCTCCATCCTCATACATTCCATCCATTCCATGATAAATAGCATTTTCCAGCAATGGCTGATAGATAGCTTGGGGCAAAAATATTTCAGCAGTTCCGGATCTGCGTCCACATGAAATTCAAATTTATCCTTGAAACGAATATTCTGGATGGCCAGATAGCTGGAAGCATGTTCCAGTTCTTTTTCCAGAGTGATCATATCTTTTCCCTGACTTAAGGAGATCCGGAAAAATTTAGCCAGAAGAGAGACCATCTCCCCGGCACCATCATATTCTTCACTTCGGATCATCCAGATAATGGAATCCAGCGTATTATACAAAAAATGAGGATTGATCTGTGACTGCAGAAGCTTCTTCTCCATCTTCTGCTTTTCTCTCTCATTTCTGCGTATCTCTTCCATTTGCTCCTGAAGCTTATCTGCCATAATATTAAAATGTATACTTACATTTTTCAGTTCGCCGATTCCTTCCTCCTGTGCTCTGGCATTATAATCGCCTTTTCCGAATTTTTCCATTGTCCGAAGCAGCCTGTAAATCGGATTTGTAAAATTGTGAAACACAAGAGTATCAAGAAAGATCAGGATCACTCCGATCAGAAGGAGTATAAACCATACAAGATAATGAAGATTATGGCTTTCCAATACCAGACTGTCCATGGAATTTACAACCACCATATTCCATCCTGTGTAACCGATCTGCTGACCCTCTATCAGCCACTGCTGACCATCCGCCTTTTCTATCCTATAATTTTTGCAGGACAATGCAGCCTCTATGGTCTTTTCTTTATATAATCCGGATGCGATCTCTTTATCAAAAGGATGATAGAGCATATTCTTCTGATCATCCAGCAAATAGCAATAAGCTGATTTCTGATTTCTGTAATGCGACAGTATCTCATCCACAGAATCTGTATAATACTCCATCAGAAGAATTCCTGATCTCATATTCCCATCTTTGATATATTCTACATAACGGCTGATCTCAAATACATAACTATCCTCCTGAGGACGTACCAGTCTCCGCCGTCCGTAACTGATCGTCTCAATATTCTCCTTTGCCTGTAAAAACCAGGCCATCTCTTTCGCATCCTCTTGTTCTGCAAATGTCCCTGAATGCCATATACTTTCTCCGTCTATATCGTATAAGGCAAGTCCATACAAACACTTTTCTTCAAGAAATATCTGCTGTTCCATTTCCTCCGCAAACCTGGCACTGTCCACATCATATTTCTTTATATTCTGATAGTAGATCCTGTTGATCAGTACATTGATATTTTCAATCTGTGTCTCCAGACTCTGCGCCAGAAAATCCCTTTGCTTTCCTATTTTTTCTATGGCATCCTTCTGAAAATATGTTGAAAAATAGTAGGAAAACAGAAGAATACAGCTGATGATGCAGGCTGCAATGGAAGCAGACATAACCACCGGAAAAATGATACGGATACTTATCTTTTTATTTTTCATTTTCAGCTCCTTGTATATTATTGCCGATCTATGTATCTGACTGTGCAGATTTTCTGTATTTTACAGGTGAGATTCCACAGTTTTTTTTAAATACGTAGCTGAAATAATTTGGCTCCGGATACCCTACCATCGCTCCGATGGTCTGACTCTTATAATCAGTCTGCAAAAGCAGTTTTTTTGCTTCTTCCATACGTCGACTGATCAGATAATTAATGAATGTACCTCCTGTTTCCTGCTTGAATATTTTCGAAAAATAGGAGGTACTAACATGTAACTCTCCACATATCGACTCCACACTCAGCTCCGGATTCCGGAATTTTTTTCCACGATCTTCATTGCATTTTCTGCCAGAACCACATTGTTGTCAATCTGTTTTTTCTGGATCAGTGATCGTATCAGAAGGCAGTAATTCAAAAGCCAATGATCTAATTCTTCCCCCGTGCTCAACGAAAGGATCTTCACCGCCATCTTTTTGGATCCCGCAAATTCTGCGTCTGATGTAATCTGGTATTTCTTATAAAATCTGGCAACAGAAAAAGAGATTTCCAGAATAACGATCTGATATTCATTCAAATTATAGTGACCCTTATGCAGCCATGCGATCAGATCACCGACCTGTTTTTTTAATTCTTCTTCCGTACAATATGTGATGGATTTTCCGATCATTTCCACCTGAGAGTTCCAGTCCTCTTCCTCCTGCTGCGGCATGATATCGTTATAGTAAGTATAGCTCTCCTCCGGCAAAACAAGATTATAATCCAATGCTTCTGCTGCCTGAGCATACAACGCCGGCATATCTTTCAGATTCTCTCCGCTGTTGCTGATCCCGCAGGAAATCCTCGCTCCGAAAATACGCTGGATCATAACTGCTGTTTCCTGGATACTTCGTGTAATCTTCCCAATCTCATGTCTCTTGCTGCCACCAAGGAGAAATACTTCTTTATCGCCCATACCAAATTCATGAACGTGTGCAATTTTTTCCAGTGCTTCCTTCAACGTTTCCTTCATTGACAGTTCGCTGAGAATGTCCTTCTTCCCTTCTTTTCCCACTTTTACTGCTATAACTGAATACACCTGATCCGAAAGATCCAGCTTCAGATTTTTTATCTGCCGCCTGCATTCCTTCTCCTCCATAACCTCTGTCATAAGCCTGGAAAAAAACTGCTGACGCAATAACGGCAAGCTCTGTGTATATGCATTCTCCAGCCGGACACGGTTTATTTTTTCATTATATTCTTTCTCCAGTTCCTGATACATTTTTATGAGCAGACGTTGCATCTCCTCGTAATCAATGGGTTTCATCACATATTCCGAAACTCCATAACTGATAGCCAGACGTGCGTATGTAAAATCATCCCATCCGGAAAACAGGATCACCTTTGTATTCATATAATTTTCATGGATATTCTTTGCCAGCTCCAGACCATCCATGAAAGGCATTTTTATGTCACTGATCACTAAATCCGGATGAAATTCATCCATCATATCAAGCACTTCTTTTCCATTCTGTGCTGTTCCAACTACAGAGAATCCAAGGCTCTCCCAGTCTATTCCCTTCTGCATTCCATATAGGATATTCGGTTCGTCATCTGCCAAAATAATACTAAATATTCTCACACTCCATACTCCCTGATGTTTTACTGTATTTTATGATAGCATATTATCAATATACATAAAATACAAAAAATCCCCTGTTTATTGTCTTCACAATCAAAACAGGGGACTGCTCTTATTTCTCTTCTGAGCCGTTCAGTTTCGCAACGACTTTTTTCATAAATTCATCATCTAATTTATATTTGCTCTTAAATACAACATATGCAAGAATAACTCCGATGGTCGGCACTACACACATCAGACACGAATAGAATTCTGTGTTGCAAGTGACTGCACTGTGTTCGGAACATATCCTGTAAGCTCCAGTACAAATCCAATAGCCAGTGCTGTAAATGCTGCTGTCAGTTTTACGATCAGGGTCTGCAGAGAGAATACAACACCCTCGTTTCTGTTTCCGAGAACATATTCTCCATAATCCACAACATCCGCAAGGAATACCGTTGCACATCCAAGCTCCAGACCGGTTCCTGTCTTAACAATAATACCAGCAATCGCTGTCAAAACAATATTATTCGGACACACAATTCCTACCACCAGAAGAAGAATCAATCCGATCGGTGGCAACACACACGCAAACAAAAACGCCTGCTTTCTGGACAAGATCTTTGTTACCTTCGGGAAGATCAGAAGTCCTACAACCTCTGCAACAGATGCACTGACCATAAATGCAGATAACATTCCGGCATTGTTGCATACATAACTGAAGTAATAGGTCGCAACTCCCATGATTGCCTGAATTGCCACATTATATAAAAGAATCAGCAATACTGCCCATCTTAACTGGTCATTCTTTCTGATGACTGTGAAGATGTCTTTAAATTTCATTTTTTCTTTTTTCTCAACATCATGCTGGATCTTTGGCAGATTCAGTACACATACAGCCATTGTAAAAATAAATGTTGCTGCAATGATCAAAGCAAATCTATGATATCCTGTATAATCACCGCCAAGACCTTTGATGATCTGTACTCCAAATCCGGCAATGATCAGTGACTGTCCGATACTTGCAAAAATTCTTGGCAGTACGGATACTTTTTCACGCTCCTGTGGATCAGATGTAAGATTCGGGATTACTGACCAGTATGGAATGTCCATAATTGTATAGGTCATTCCCCATAATACATAAATAACAGATGCAAAAACACAAAGCTTACGCCTGATAAATGAAAATCTGTAAATACAATTACAAATACAAATGCGTTGATCAACGTTCCGATCACCAGCCACGGTACAAATTTGCCAAAACGGCTTCTTGTATTATCAACAACCATTCCCATGAAAAGATCATTAAACGCATCCCAGATCTTTGCCACGAAAAACATGGTTCCGATAAACGCCGGCGCTACTTTAATGATATCTGTAAAATAGATCATGGAAAAAGTTGCTATCATTCCATAGATCAAATCCTTACCCAATGCTCCAAAAGCAAACGAGTACTTTACTCTTCCAGGAATCTTACCCTGGTAAACCACACTGCTTTTATTGTTATTATCCATTCCTCTATCTCCTCTTTTATGCCCTTTCTTTGTACACATTTCTTTACCGTGTGATAGTTTAGCATTTTGGAATGGATATGAACATTTGATATTCTATTCAAAAAATATGATTTTTTGTTTTTAACTCTATTTTTCGAACAATTTACTTTTCTTTTGCATTGCCATCTCTTGTCAACATTTTTTTTGAATTTTTGAAGGTCTCTGTTCTTTTCCTGACGTTTCTTCTATAGCAGCAATTTCCTCCGCCGTATATTCCTCTATTTCTGTCTTTGTCACCTGTTTAATATACTTTTTTCAGGCGCAGATATACGAATTCCCGAAAAATAGTATAGAACACGGAAAGCAGTGGAATGAAAACAAGCATACCTACAATTCCCATAAGGTTTCCGCCGATCGTAACTGCTGCAAGAACCCAGATCGACGGAAGCCCTACGGATTCACCCACAACATGAGGATAGATCAGATTTCCCTCGATCTGCTGCAGCACCAGAAATACTATAATAAATAAAATTGCCTGTTTCGGATTTACCATAAAGATCAAAAAGCTTCCCACTGCACATCCGATAAAGGCCCCGAAAATCGGAATCAATGCAGTAAACGCAATCAAAACTCCTATCAAAAGTGCATATGGCATCCTCAAAATACTCAGTATCACCACAAACATGCATCCGAGGATCACAGCTTCCAGACACTGACCTGCAAGAAAATTTGCAAATGTCCGATAAGTCAGAGAACAGACTTTAAGAAAAGCATCTGCCTTTTGTTTTGGAAGAAAAGCGAAAAATACTTTTCGGATCTGCACGTGCAGCTTCTCCTTCTGAAAAAGAACATAGCAGGCAAATGAAAATGCAATAAAAAAGGTTGCCAATCCACTGACTATGGAACCCACTGCTGACATTGTGGTATTCATCATATTTCCTGCACCATTTCCAAGAAGACTTATTCCCCACTTGATCGCCTGATCCGGATTAAACTGCACCTGATTTACCAGCTTCATGATTTCCTGGTTATTATGGGAAAATTCCCGAATCCAGCTTTGCATCTGCGGAATAAAATCAGCGATACTCATCATCAAAGTTCCCATTGTCCGCGTAAGCTGCGGGATCACACCAAACATCACCAGTACGATCACGCCAACCGCAAATACGATCGTAAGGAACAGACTTATCGGTCTTGCCAGTTTTACACCTATCTTATTTTCTTTTTTTACCCTTCCAAAAATTTTCTTTTCCAAAAAGCTCATTGGCACGTTGGTCACAAATGCGATCGCTCCGCCAAGTACAAAAGGAAATGCGATCCCCCATATTGCTTTCAGCACATCGAGCACCACATCAAACTTCCACAGAGCGACCACAAAAAATGCTGTAAACACAATAAGCTCCCGGATTTTTTTTACAGATATTTTACTTATATCCACTATCATTCTCCTCTTTTTCTTAATTTCATGCGTATCCATTTAAGCAGCTGAATGATCGGAAGACTTGCAAACGCATACAGATATACACAGCCAAGCTGCATCAGATCCAACGTCTCTACTTTAAACAGGAGATGAAATCCCGGAACCGTCAGTACAACGGTAATGAGTACTGCCCCAAGTACAAATGCTCCCTGAAGCCATTTATTATTAAAGAAACGTTTTGTAAAGATAACCGGATGATCCGATTTGCAGTTGAATCCATGGAACAGACGTGCCAGACAAAGTGTTCCGAAGGCATAAGTACTGCCAAGCAGTGCACCATTCTGATGATATCCTGTCAAAAATCCGATCATCGTCATCATACCGATCACCAGTCCTTCCAGACCGATTTTACCAAGAAAATCCTTTGTCAGTATTGACTCGTCTGCTGATCTTGGTTTCTCATTCATCACCTCACTGCTGTGCGGCTCCACGCCTAATGCGATCGCCGGAAGGCTGTCTGTCAAAAGATTGATAAACAGCAGATGTACCGGTGCAAAGGGAACCGGAAGTCCTGCAAGGGATGCACAAAGAACTGCTAGGATCGCGCCAAAGTTTCCTGACAGAAGAAACTGGATCGCATACTTGATATTCTGATATAAATTTCGTCCATTTTCCACTGCTTTTACAATTGTTGCAAAATTATCATCTGTAAGCACCATTGCTGCAGCATCCTTTGCGACCTCTGTTCCGGTCACTCCCATTGCAACACCAATATCTGCCTGCTTCAATGCCGGAGCATCATTCACACCGTCTCCGGTCATTGCCACGATCATCCCCTTCTCCTGCCATGCACGAACAATACGGATCTTGTGCTCCGGTGACACTCTTGCATACACAGAAATATTCGGGACAAACTCCTTCAGCTGCTCATCACTCATATTTTCAATATCAGCACCTTCGCAGGCCTCTGACAGATCATGTAAGATTCCGATCCTTTTTGCGATTGCCGCTGCTGTGATCTTATGATCTCCCGTGATCATGACCGGCCGGATCCCCGCTTTTATGCATTCTGCAACTGCAGCCTTTGATTCTTCCCTCGGCGGATCCATCATAGCGATCAGGCCAAGAAATACCAGATGGTTCTCATCTTCTGTCGTCAATACATGCTTCTCCGGAATTTCACGATAGGTAAATGCCAGTACCCTTAACCCTTCCATTGAAAATTCCTGATTCTGGCGCTGGATCTTTTCTTTATCTGCTTCTGTGATTTCCCGAACTCCGTCCTTTGTCCAGATTCTGTCTGTCAGCTCCAGAAGCCGGTCAACCGCACCTTTTACGATCATCCGGTTCTCACCATCAATTCTGTGAAGTGTTGACATCATCTTACGGTCACTGTCAAAAGGAAGCTCTCCTTCTCTTTGATAAAGCTTTCTTACACCTGCAGCCTCGATTCCGTACCGGCTGCCCAGATTGATCAATGCCGTTTCCGTCGGATCTCCGATCTCCACTCCATTTTCATTTGTTGAATCATTACATAAAATGCTGTAGTCCAAAAGACATCTCTGCGCCGGATCTGCTACATCAATTGCATCTGCTGTGATTCTTTTTCCATCAATATAATAATCTTCTACTGTCATTTTGTTCTGTGTGAGTGTTCCGGTCTTATCCGAACAGATAACAGAAACGCTTCCAAGACCTTCCACAGCCTGGAGCTTACGAATGATCGCGTGCTCCTTTGCCATCTTCTGTGTTCCGAAAGAAAGGACGATCGTCACGATGGAGCTTAAAGCTTCCGGAATCGCTGCGACTGCAAGTGCTACTGCAAACATAAATGCACTGCTGATCTTCTCACCGCGGAATACACTGATCGCAAACAGAATTCCGCAAAATATCAGAATCAGAATGGAAAGCTTCTTTCCAAAATCATCCAGATTCGCCTGAAGTGGCGTCTGTTTTTCCGAAGTCGATTTCAGAAGTCCCGCAATCTTTCCAACCTCTGTCTGCATTCCTACATTCGTTACAACCGCTCTGCCACGCCCATATGTGACAAAGCTTCCGGAAAACATCATATTTGTCCGATCACCAAGCGGTGCTTCCTCCAAAATAATGTCCATACTCTTTTCAACCGCAAGACTTTCTCCGGTAAGAGCACTTTCATCGACCTTAAGACTTGCATTTTCAATCAATCTTCCATCCGCAGGGATCATATCACCTGCTTCAAGAAGGATCACATCTCCTACAACCAGTTCTCTTGCCGGAAGCTGTACCGCCACACCATCACGCAATACTTTTGCCTCCGGACCGGCAAGCTTCTTTAAACTCTGCAGAGACTGCTCAGCCTTTACGGTCTGCACGGTTCCCAAAATCGCATTGATCGTAATAACGATCACGATAACTGCTGCACTTTCCACATCTCCAAGCATACCGGATATCAATGCCGATGCGATCAGGATCAGCACCAGAAAATCCTTATACTGTTCAAAAAAGATCTGCAAAATACTTTTTTTCTTTCCTTCTGCAAGCTCATTCCATCCGCACTTCTCTCTGGACCGTCTGACCTGTTCATCGGTAAGCCCTGATTCCCTGCTTTCCACACGCTCGAGAACTTCTTCTGCTGTCTGCTGATAAATTTCTTTCATTACCTTTGCCTCCTTTTTTGCAAATATTCACCAACTGTAATTTTTTTATGCAATAAAGGATTTTTTGATAAAAGGATATAAAAAAAGAAACCCTTATTGCACAACAAAAAATGCAATAAAAGTCTCACCATTTCCCTGCAGCGCCGGATGTTTCCACCGTACTGACGACACTGCAAACGCAGATTTCCAAACGTAGGTTACTCCCCTTTATCAGATTTAATATTATAACAGGTCGGTACCTCTGTCAAGATACTTTATAAATCACACCTTGCAAATATGATACTCCGGTAACAGAAAAACTCCCATTTTTTGAATGGAAGTTTTTCTGTTACCCTGAAAGTATTATAGGCCTGCAGCCGTTTTATTACCTTTTAAGATTTATTACTTTGATCAGCTACAATATTACCCTGCACAACTCTTCCCTGGTCTTTTCCTTTTCTCAGTCCTCGAACCACCTGTACATTTCCAAGAATCAGATAATCCATTTCTCTCTTAGTAATTTTCGCAAAATTTTTCTTTGAAACAAAATAGAAGGTAACTCCCATCAACACCCACACGATCAGTGCTGCAAAGGACTGTGGAGCCATGAATGCTGGAGAACCGGGCACGATCAGGAGCAGCAATATTGCGACAGAAATCACGCAGCCGCCCATTGCTACTGCCGGATGGATTTTATTTGTATCTGTATCATCGCCATATTTTTTCAGAAGAATATAAGCACCTGCACAGGTAAAGAAATATCCGAACGCAGTACCTACAGAACACATATCTACAACCCAGCCGATCACTTCTCTGCCGAAAAATGGGCAGATACAGCAGATGATCATGGTAAACCCAACACATATGGACGGAGTTTTATGCTCCGAATGAATCTTTTCAAAAGCTGACGGAAGCATTTTTGCTCTTGCCATACCAAATAAAAGACGGCTGGATGTCATAAAGAATCCGTTCATACCGGTAAAAATCCCCATGCACACTGCCAGTGCCACAAAGCACACACCAACTTTTCCCATTGCAAGATCAAGAACTGCACCTGTATGCCATTTTACAAGAGTTCCATCCGCATCTGTCATAGTCAGAACCTGCTGCCAGGGAACAACACAATCTGTCACCAGTGCCATTGCACCATAGATCAAAGCACCTACGATCAATGCTGAAATGATCAGCATTTTGCACTTCTGTGGTGGAAAATCATATTCTTCTGCCGCCTGTGGAATACAGTCAAATCCTACATAAGGAACGGAGCCAATGCCAGGGTAGATACAAAACCGCTTCCAAGAGACTTGCCTTCGGCTCCGTATGCCGGCTGCAGATTTGAAGCATCAAAATGTCCTGTTGCGATCACACCAATGACTGATACAACAACCGCTGCACACATGATAAGGACCATCGCAAGCTGAAGATTTCCTACAGATTTCGCACCTTTGTAATTCATGATCCCGAAAAGTATGATAAAGAACAGGGATAATCCGACTTCACCCATATATACATCATATCCTGCAATTGTATACAGGTAACCTCTGTTAAAGACTCCAGGAAAAATATAGGATGCCAATACCGGAAGTGCCGTTGCATTCAAAGCTACAATAGACAGATATCCAAGCGACAGCATCCATCCGCATATGTACGAAGCAGTTCTTCCAAAGCCTTTATATGCATAGGCAAATTCACCACCCGCTACCGGGAATTTTGCGATCATATAAGAATAGCTGTAGCCTACCACGATCATTAAAAGACCGCCTGCCAGAAATCCCAGAAACAGCGGGAGCGGTCCACCTGCACGTTCTGTCCAGAGACCACCCTGTATAAAACATCCCCATCCAATGATGGAACCGACTGCAACTGCCCAGATTGAACCAGGTCCCATGGATTTTTTTAATTTTGTTCTTTTATTTCTTTCACCCATATATATCCTCCTGCTTCATCAAGCATATCATTCATCATCATCTTCTCTGGTTTCTTCACTGATCGTATATGCCTCACTGATATCGGAAACAAAAATTTTTCCATCACCATAATGTCCATACTGCCCACTCTTTGCACTGTTAATGATAATATCTACAACCTCATCTTTTTCTTTGTCCCCAACAGTAATATACAGCATGTTTTTTGCCATTTCCTGATAAAGGACATCCCCTACCTGAATTCCTTTTTCCTTACCTCTTCCTGAAATTGCCCATTTTGAAAAAGCAAAATATCCTTCCTGCTCCAGTGCTTTGATGACGTCCATCACTTTCTCAGGTCTTACGATTGCTGTGATCAGTTTCATAATCCTTCATCTCCCATCCATAAATACAAAAAGAGCCCAGATACCAAAGTATCCGGACTCCATCGTCTCTCTCTATATTATCATTATTTTTTTCAATATTCAATCAAAATCTTTCACTTTCCGGCCAGATATCGATACATCTCATCCAGCATCTCGTCTGTGATCTCTACCGGATTGTTATAAAGGTTCGGGTGTCTGCTGATGCGAACCAGCTCCGCAATCTGATCATCATCAAGCTCCAGATCCTTCAGATCACACCGCAATCCCATTTTTTTCTTTAATGCAAGAACTGCATCCGCCATCTCTTCTGCATCTTTGAATCCAATCCTTCTGGCAAATTCCTCTACACGTTCATCGCCTTCGCCTTTTGCATTGATTCTTATAAAATAATCCAGGGTCAGGCCACACGCCTCGCCATGCGGGATGTGATAAATATTGGTCAATGGAAATGAACACGCATGGGACGAAGTGGTTTTCGGTAAAGTAAACGCCAATCCTGCGATCAAAGATGCTTCGCACATTTTCTCCCTTGCTTCCTCATCATCGGGCTTCCTGTATGCTCTGTAAACATATTTAAATACCAGTTCTGCTGCATGCATCGCAAGTACATCACAGATCGGCTGATGACCTTTGCTCCAATAGCCTTCGATCGCATGGGAAAGAACATCAATTCCTGTTCCTGCCGTAACCTGCGGTGGCATTGTATAAGTAAGTTCAGGATCAATAATAGCTGCTGCCGGATAAAATCCCTCTGATACGATCGGCGCCTTTTTTCCATTTGCATGATCCGAAAGAACTGATACACAGGTCACTTCACTTCCTGTTCCTGCAGTCGTAGGAACTGCGATCAGTGGAAGATGTTTCTCCGGCATTGCTACTCCGGTTCCATGATACTTACGGATGGAATCCGAAGTCAGAGCTACACTGGCAGCTGCTTTGGCACAATCCATGGGACTGCCTCCACCCAGTACTACCACAAATCCGATATTTTTCTGCCGGATCACTTCCGCACAGGCATCTACCTCTGCAACGTCCGGGTTTGGAGAAACATCTCCAAAAGAAGCAACGATCATTCCTTCTGACTCTTTTATGACCTTTTCGGCAAGACCGCTTTTAAAGAAAAACGGTCCTGCACCAGAAGGCCTCTTTCGCAGCCAAGCTCTCTGGCTATTTCTTTGATTTCTTTTACTCTGCCTTTGCCGAAATGAATTTTTACCGGCTGTAGATAATCCCAGTTCATAGGCTACCTCCTGCTTTATCAGTCACAAAATTTTTCATCGACCATTGTAAGCACTTCATCAAGGATCGGGAGATACTCTTCCAGCTCCTCTTTCGTGATGATCAGTGGCGGACAGATTTCAATAAAGTTCTCACGTCCGAAGGTTGCAAAGCCACGTTTCTTTAATTCTGCAAATATCCACGGCATTACCGGTCCGGGTACGCCGTATTCCTGCATCGGTTCTCTGGTTTCTTTATTCTTGACTACTTCAAGTGCACCGAACAAACCGATACATCTTGCTTCACCAATACATTTATGCTTCTTTACCATCTCATCCATAAACGGAGCAACGATCTCGTGCATCTCAGCTACATGGCCCTCGATGTCGTGTTCTTTATAATATTTCATTGCTGCTACACCAGCCGCACATGCAAGTGTATGTCCACTGTAAGTAAGTCCGCACTGAAGAACATTTTCCTCAAAATACTCCGCAACCTTTTTACTTACAATACATCCGCCCAGCTGTACATAACCACAGGTAACACCTTTTGCAAATGTAATGATATCCGGTTTCATGTCGAAATTCATAAATGCAAACATTTTTCCTGTACGGTAAAATCCTGCCATAACCTCATCACAGATCAGAAGGATTCCATATTTGTCACAAAGTGCACGAACACCTTCCATATATCCGTCTGGAGGAAGAATGACACCGTTTGCACCTACTATAGACTCCATCAGGATCGCTGCCACATTTCCGGGGCCTTCATATCTGAGCTGCAGATCCAGCGCATCCAGATATTTCTTCGTTACCTCTGCATCATCAACTCCTTTTGTATATCCGTCACGATACATCTGAGGTTCATAAAGTGTACGAATCCATTTGCACCACCGATCTCTGCTGCATATCTTCTCCAGTCACCAGAAGCATTGGATGCTCCAAGTGTAGCTCCATGATAGCTTCTGTAGCAGGAAAAGATCTTGGTTCTTCCGGTTACCATACGTGCCATTTTTATAGCATTCTCATTGGATTCTGCTCCACCATTTGTGAAGAAAACTCTCTTGTATGTATCTGCTCCTGCTGCTTCTACAAGCATTTTTGCCAGCATGCTCTTAGGCTCGGATGCATATGCCGGTGCCATGAAGCACATCTTATCAGCCTGTTCCTTGATCGCTTCAACGATCTCCGGCAGCTCATGTCCGAGGTTGGAACACACCAGAAGTGAAGCCATATCTGCATATTTTTTTCCATCATAATCGTAAAAATAAATTCCCTCAGCTCTTTCTACCGGTAAAATATCTGCTCCTGATCTTGCCCATGACTGCATCACATAATCTTTGTGCATCTGTGCTACTTCTTTTCCTGTTAAACTCATAATAACTTCCTCCTCTTTATCTGTAATTCAGTTTTAAATATTGTTCATTTTTGCGGTAAACAAACTTATTATTTGTTGTAGAATAAGAAAAGCGCCCGGCCCACATTCATTTGTGAACCAGACGCCTTTGTCTTATCTGAGTCATATATTACTCTCGACACTGGCTGTCTGCAATAGACATCTATCCAATTATTTTTGTGCTGCAGCACAATCGTTATTATTCTGCTGCCGCATTTTCCTTTTACATTTCATTCATCTGATATAACAGGAAACCCAGCCTCAGCTGAAAACGCACATCAAAATCAGAAAGATTTTTTCCAAGTATCTCAGCGGCCTTTCCAAGCTATAATTAATTGTATTTCGATGTACGATCAATTCCTGTGACGCACTTTTGACACTGCAGTCGTTAGCCAGGTAGCACTGAAGTACTCTGACCAGATCTGAGTGGTTCATCTCATCATATTCATACAATGGAGCTACTGTATCTGCCAGATATTCTTTTATTGCTTCCTTATCTGTAAGTGTGAGCAGTACCCTGTAAATCCCAAGATCTTTGTAAAAAATAATCTTTCCGCCATCTGTGCTTTGCTCGCCCGGAACCTGACAGACACATAATAGATCAGACATTTTTTCCGCAAACTGATAGCTCTTATAAATCTGCCTGATCCCGGAAATCTGCTTACTTACACTTACAAAAATCTGTTCCTTCTGACATACCATCCTGCATAGTATCTGAAAAATCCTCTCTGTAGTTTTTCTGCATGCTTCATCAGAATAATCACACAAAACCAGAAGAATCTGCTTATCCTGGGCACAACACAAAATCCCATTATAATTACAGCGGATATGACTGCTCAGTTTAGATAAAATCTGCTCTAGCCTTGTTCCTGTTACACGATCATTGTCTTCCAGAACACACACATTCACAACCGTATATGCACTGTCTGTAAAATACCCTTTTCTCATCAGTGCCGAAACATACAGTTCTTCCTGGGCCGGACATAAAAAGGCATTGTTCAGTGCCGTCGCAACCTCAATTGCGTTCTGCTGCTCTTTTGTTATTGCAAAACATATGATCCGCATGATTTCAGCCATTCGAACCCTCACGGTACTTCAAATACCGGGAATCCCTTTTCATTTGCAAAATCAATAACATCCTGTCCGATCTCACTGATATAAGGCCCTGTATTGATCACGATCCCACTGGCTTTGTTTCGCCATACTTCCTTTACCAGACGAAGAAGAGTCAGATTTTCATTCAATCCTAATCCAGTTGTAAAAGTAAGCTCCTGTCCCTGCAGAAATGCAGAAATCGTGTCGCTGTCTACCATATGAGTCCATGACACTTCATGATCCAGTCCTGTCTCACCTGCTACCAGCTTCATCTCCAGATGCTGTACCTGTTTTATGATCTCACGCAATGTTACTGCCATATTTATACACCTTTCTCCACCGCAGTTTCCTGTGATCAACTGCATCAGACGATCAAAGATACTCCAGATATCAGAAGCAGTATATAAGTCAGATTCAGAAATACCTTCTGAGATACTTTACATACCAGCTTTTTACCTAACCATGTAGCTATAAGTAATGGCAAGATACTGATACAGATCAGTCGAATATCTGCCGTTCCAACCAGGCCGCTCCTGAACTGGGTAACCATCAGAAAAAAATTCAGCACCACCCATACAGGGGCCACTGTCGCACGAAATTCTTCTTTTTCTTTCAGTACCTGTGTTGCATAGATCACAAGTAAAGCCCCTCCTGATACAAACATACCATGAATTATCCCTGCCAGGATCAGAACTATCCACAAAATGAGATCCGGAAGTTTTTTCTCTGTATGGATGCACAGATTCTTTAATGCAACTACGACGATTATGATTCCATATATTGTCAGAAGAATATTTTCAGATTTCACGATCCGGCAGATCTGTATCCCTGCAAACATTCCAACCAACATGACCGCAGACATCTTAAGCAATTCTTTCCATTTTATATGTCGATATCCGGTCACTGCGATCATCAGTCCGGACAGCCAGGCCATAACATTCAGAACCACCTTTGCATGATCCAGTCCAAGCAAATAAACGGATGGCGGCATCGCCAATACCGTGCCGGCAAACCCTGTGATAGCCTGAATAACATTAGAAACAAACAATACAAGCAAAAATAACAATTCTTTCATAGAGCATTCTTCCTTTTCTGTATTATCTGTTTACCGCACACTCTTTATCACTGCTGATAAAATAAAAAGACGCTTTGCAATAATGACTGCAAAACGTCTTTGTTTTTCTACATTCTTGATTTTAACACGCTAAAAAGCAAAAGTCAACAGTTGCCTTTCTCCATTACCTTGACACATTCTTTTGTATTATTATTTTTTGCTATTTTTCTTAATGACAGCTATGGCTTCCACATCCATGCTCGCCACATGTATGTCCTTCCCCGTGGCTGTGCTCGTGATGAGAACACTTAACATCCGGATTATAATCGAGTGTTTCATTGATAAAAGCTTCTACTGCTTCATCCGCATCTCCGGAAACTCCTCCGAAAAGCTTAATGCCGGCTGCCGCTAACGCTGTCTGTGCGCCGCCTCCGATTCCGCCACAGATCAAAACATCTGCATTCAATGCTTTAAGAACTCCTGCCAATGCGCCATGTCCGCTTCCATTCGTATCTACTACTTCTGAATGTACTACTTTTCCTTCCTCTACATCGTAAATCTTAAATGTTTCTGTGTGTCCGAAGTGCTGAAAAATCTGTCCGTTTTCATATGTTACTGCTATTCTCATGATACCCTCTCCTTTTTCTGCTGCATATTTTTGATGAAGCTCCTGCTTGTAACATCCTCCAAGCCCACAGTTACTGCTCTGACCATCACAGATTTTGAAATCTCCACCTTCAATTTTAAGCGGATATCCATCAATGAGTGCATCTGCTATTTTCTTCCTGGCAATCTCATAAATTCGTTGAACGGTTGTTCTTGCGACTTGCATAGATGCTGCGCACTGCTCCTGACTATAACCTTTCTTGTCCAAAAGACGGATGGTTTCATACTCATCTACCGTCAGAATAATAGGTGTTTTTTTCTCAGTATCATCTGCCGGAAAGAATTCTAAAACATTGGGGAAATGGCAAACTTTTCTGCATTTTACTGGTCTCGGCATAAACTGCTCCTTTCTTGCTTTTCTTATATAATAGCTCTATAAAAGGCATATGTCAATAACATTTTTGACATATGCCCATATAACTCAGCTAATAGTATTATATGCATATACAGCATAAACTTCTCCTCACGACACATATATTTCAATGTTTTCCGCAAATCGACTATTGATAATGGAATAGAAAAAACAGTCTGTCATAACAGAAATTAATTCCATCAAACAGACTGTTCTTTTTCCTTTACAAATATTACGTTAATGAGATTCCTGCCTCATGCCCATAGAATCTCTTTATTATCTCCTGCACCGGTTTCTCACATATTTCATAGCTGTCGTCCTTCCATGCCTCGGAAGCAGAAGGCAACTTTGGTGCCCACTCCCATAAAGCAAAGCCACGAAGCCATGGTCGTTTCTTACAGGCCTCAAACATTGCACGATACCATTCACACTGTTCTTCCAGGCGAAGTTCTCCCTGCAATTCCCAGTTATTTGGAATCATCCCGGAGCTTTTCGTGACATACATCCCGCTTCGGCAAAGAAAAATGGTTTCCTATATTTTAAGACAGTTTTTTCGATACAATCCAGTTCCTGCTCCCATTGATCAATTGGATAATATCCGTTGGAAAAGATCACGTCGACACAGTCCCACCAAGATACATGATCTTCCTGATATTTGTCCGTGTTATAAGACACCAGTCCATGATATTCCATTATTTTTCGTCTTCTCTGCTCATCCAGCGTGCCCACGCTGCAAGGCCTGCAACATGCTTCACTTCCCCTGTTGCCACAAGCGTCTGAAATTCTTTTACTGAAGGGTTGTATTTTTTCTAGCACCGTTTTTAGCCATGAGATATACACCTTCTTTTCTGGAATTTGTTAAATCTTCATGGTTATTATACTGCTTAATCCATGTACGAACAGTACTTGGTGCATGAATTTGTATTTTGCAGCTAAATCCTGACTCGTTATATTGCCTCCAAGATATTCAAGAACAATCTTCTTAAATTTTGCAGAGTAATTACATAAATCAGCATTTTGCTTTTCTAGACCGTCTTCTCCAAATGTTTCGTATTTATGACCCCACCTGCGGATGATACTAGCCTCAATTCCATACTCTTTACCTAATTTCCAATAAGAGATTCCAGCCTCAAGGTGTTTCTTTACGAGCTCAAGTTTCAACTCCTTACTATACTGTTTCCTAGACATAAAAATATGCTCCTCATATGATAGATTTTTGGATATTTCCATTGTCTACCATATGGGGAGCATATCAATTTAGCGGGTTCCAAGACTTGTGGCTCTTATTCAAACTCAATCGTTCCAGGCGGCTTACTTGTAAGATCATAGAATACGCGGTTTACACCCTTAACCTCATTAATAATGCGGTTCATCACCTTATTAAGTACTGCATAAGGAATCTCAGCAGACTCCGCAGTCATAAAGTCAATGGTCTTAACGGCGCGGAGCGCCACTGCATAATCGTATGTTCTGAAGTCTCCCATTACGCCTACACTTCGCATGTTGGTAAGGGCTGCAAAGTACTGGTTCGGCATCCAGGATGGATCTTCTCCGTGTTCTTTTTTGTAGTCGGCGGCTGCATTGTCGACTTCTTCACGATAGATGTAGTCTGCATCCTGTACGATGCGTACTTTTTCCTCGGTGACTTCACCGATGATACGGATTCCAAGTCCCGGGCCCGGGAATGGCTGACGGAATACCAGTCTTTCCGGAATTCCAAGCTCAAGGCCGGCTTTACGGACCTCATCTTTGAACAGGTCACGAAGCGGCTCAATGATTTCTTTGAAATCAACGAAATCCGGAAGGCCTCCTACGTTATGGTGGGATTTGATCACTGCGGATTCTCCGCCGAGACCGCTCTCTACAACGTCCGGATAAATGGTTCCCTGTGCAAGGAAATCTACAGCACCGATCTTCTTGGCTTCCTCCTCGAAGATACGGATAAATTCCTCACCGATGATCTTACGCTTCGCTTCAGGCTCTGTAACACCGGCAAGCTTGTCGTAATATCTCTGCTGTGCATTCACGCGGATAAAGTTCAGGTCAAACTGACCATTCGGTCCGAATACACCTTCAACCTCATCACCTTCATCCTTACGAAGAAGACCATGATCTACAAATACGCAGGTAAGCTGCTTGCCGATCGCTCTGGAAAGAAGTCCTGCTGCCACGGAGGAATCTACACCACCTGACAGGGCAAGGAGAACTTTTCCATCACCGACTTTCTCGCGGATCTCTTTGATCGTGTGTTCAACAAAGGCATCCATCTTCCAGTCTCCGGCACATTCGCAGACACCAAGTACGAAGTTGGACAGCATTGTCTTTCCTTCTACTGTGTGCAGTACTTCCGGATGGAACTGGATCGCATACAGTTTCTTCTCTTCATTCTGTGCAGTTGCTACCGGACAGTCTGCAGTATGTGCAGCGATTTCAAATCCCGGTGCAGTCTGGGAAATATAGTCTGTATGGCTCATCCAGCAGATTGTTTTGTCGGATACATTTTTGAAGATCCTGGAATCTTTCTTATCGATGAGAAGCTCTGTCTTACCGTATTCGCTGACATCTGCCTTCTCAACTTTTCCGCCAAGGACATGCATCATGAGCTGTGCTCCATAGCAAAGTCCAAGTACCGGAATACCAAGCTCAAATAATTCTTTCTGGTAAGTCGGTGAATCTGCCTCATAGCAGCTGTTTGGTCCGCCGGTAAGGATGATTCCCTTAGGATTCATCGCTTTAATCTTCTCAAGATCTGTCTTGTAAGAATAAATTTCGCAATATACATTACATTCTCTGACACGTCTTGCAACCAGCTGATTGTACTGACCGCCAAAATCAATGACAATAACTAATTCTCTTTTCAAGGCTTTCCTCCTGTTATTTATAACATCTTTAGAATCTGTTACTCATTATAAATGAGTACATGCACTTTTACAATGCTAATTTTATCTCCCGCCGGACTTTTTATTTTCCGGAAATTTTTCACTGCTTTTTTTGCCTGTTCATCCCAGTAAGCGCAGTCATTTCTTCCAATTATCTCCGATGTAAACGGAGTACCGTCATTCTTCTTATAATGTCTGGTCGCCCGGAAAACATATTTCGCACCGACATAAACGATCGGTACGTTGAAAAATACGATCAGAATATTTCCAAGATCAGAAAATGCCCAGAGATTTCCAAGCTCCAGTCCTGCGATATTACAGAGAATACCAAATGCGGCAACAAAAAGACCGATACAGCGTACAAAATTAATACATATCTTATCCTTGCGGATACGGTTTGCTGCGATTTCCGAAAAGCTGATCATTCCAAGCAGACAGGTAAATGCAAACAGGCAGAAACATAAGGTTACAAGAAATGTAACGATCCCGTTCATTGCAGTTCCCGGAGTCAGCACAGCAATGGACTCCGTATATTTGGGAAGTTTGTCAAGAGCCTGCCAGCTTTCCGCATCTGCTCCCGTCCAGCAATGTGCCATAACTACCACAAATCCGGTAAGCGTACAGATCACAATAGTATCAAGAAAAACTCCCAGAGAAGCGATCACGCCCTGCTCGCATGGATGCTTTGCGTCAGCTGCTGCCGCTGACATGGTGATCGTTCCCTGACCAGCCTCATTGGACATCAAACCTCGTTTTACGCCTGTGCAAGAACTGTTCCAAAAACACCTCCAAAAAATGCATCCGGCTTAAAGGCTCCTGCAAACACGCTTCCGAAGAAATACGGAATACGGGTAAAATTCAATATGATAAGAAGTAACACTACTACCATATAGAGCACTGCCATCACCGGCACCATCATATCTGTCCATCTGGATACTTTTTTGATTCCGCCAAATGCGATAGCTGCTGTGAGAATTACGATCAGCGTACCTACTATATAATAGAAGGCTGATCCGCTTGGGATGGTTTTTCCGGTTACGATCTCTGCCATGCGTCCTACTGATGAAACAACGTTAAAGCCCTGTGCCGGCAGACAGCAAAGCGCATACAGAATATACAATACCGAAAGAAAAACACCGATCCATACCTTATTTCCAAGAAGCTTTCTCCCATAAAAAGGAAGACCTCCTACAAACTCATCGTCCTTCTTCTCCTTGAAAATCTGAGCAAGGACACCTTCCATGTATGCAACTGCCATCCCGAAAAACGCAGATATCCACATCCAGAACAGGGCCCCCGGGCCCCCCACTGCAATAGCACCCGTTACGCCCAGGATATTTCCCGGTCCTACACGCATAGCTGAACTCAGGAAAAACGATGCAAGCGGCGAAATTCCTGTTTCCACAACACGTTTCTCCGTCATGGTCCTGATTCCTTTTTTAAAGTAAGTCACCTGCATAAAACCGATCCTGAAACTGAAAAAAATCCCGGACCCAAGAAGTAATATGATCGCAAAGGATATATTTCCCAGAATCGGGATACTGCTGTACCAGTCAAAATTCGTGGGGAACTCCCACAGAAAATCAGACAGTGGACCGATAAAGCTGAACACTCCATTGATCGCCTCAAACACTTTCTCCATAGCCATCTCCTCCCTTTTCATCTGAATACCTCAGAATTGAACCATCTTTCCGGATATCACATTTTCCGCTGAATATAAAATATAGATATATTCATTTATACCCCTCAGAAAAATTTCCGCACCTGTTCATATAACATGTGTACCACATCCATACTCGTTCATTTCCCCTCCGGATTTTTATGCTATGGTTTATTATACCGTATCGGCTTAAAAAAGTCTTATTTATTTTCACTATTTTTGTACAAATTTCAGAATTTTCCATCCTTACAAGCCCCACAAACTGCTATTGCTTTTCGCAACCCCGCGGGGAACTTGCACTCCTTCTGATACAAGCAAGCTCCCCACCAACTGCTTATTGCTCTTCGCACCCCCGCAAGGACTTACTTGATTCGGTTAACTTACAGATTCGTCGCAACAAACACTGAGAAATTTTATAAGACTTTATAAGATATTTAGATTTTCCTCACAGATTTTTAAAACGCTTCTCACAGTTCCATCACATTTTGACGGTATATTATTAAACAAATAAAGCACATAGCTTTTTCATCTTATAGATCATTACTTATTTTTCTTTTCATACTCTGCCGGGTTCCTTCCAAGACCCGGCCCTCCTTTTTTCTGAGGTACTTTTCCCAAACAAGAATCCATCAACTTTATAACATCTTTTAACATCTTTTTATTAACTCTCATATGTCTTTCTGATCTTATCCAAATACTCAGTAAATCCGTCAACAACCTTCTGCGGCTTTAAAATCTTAGCCTTGTTTCCAAAACCAAGAACCCAACCATAAAACTGGTTGCTGATTTCAACAGGTGCAGTAATGCTGAAATGCTTATCATCTACCACGTTGTAAAGCATTCCTTTCTTTCCAAATCTGTCAACAACAGCGTCCAAAAGAGGATTAATAAACTGTATAGTAATACATTCTTGTTCGCCGTCAAACATAGAAAAAACTCTTTGTGTATAATTTTTAAGATTAATCTTATCAAAAACTTCTTTTCCCTCTCGTTCAATTCCAAGAAGTTTTACATCTTTCATTCTGTCAACACGATACGTCCGCAAGTCCTTCACATAATCGTTATAAGCCAAAAGGTAATAGTTTCCGTCATTAATAAGAAGGGCATAAGGGCTGACCTCATACCTGCTGCCATACCGCCTCTCTACCTGCTGATTCAGATTGCTAATGGAATATTTCAGATATTTAAAACTGATCTTTTCGGGAACCTGTTTATCCTCTTTACTCATTGCAGTATCTATTTTTTCGATATTATTCAAAACACCAGAGTTATTCGTTTTTAACTATATGATTTTCAAATACAATGGACAGAGAGGATATATCAAGTTAGGTGGCAATCAGAAAAATTCTTTTTACGGAGTTTCCAAAAGGATGGTAGGTTAGTAAAATTTAAGATTGCAAACTATGGAGGAGCTTTTCGGCTCCCTTTTATAGTTGTAAGAATAATGTTAGGTCACTCAGACGAAAAGACAATATTAAAATACTATTGTTTTGACACGTATACAGAAATTGAAAAGATGAATCTTATGGAAAATGCTTTAAAGATATCTTGAATACACTGTATTCAAGTTGGAATTTACTTTAAAAGATGTAAAAAAGATGTTAGAAAGTTATTTGGAGATATGCACAAGAGCCCGCAAACCCGCATAAACGCTGAGTTTTTCCGCACAAAAAAACACCGTCCCCGCAGCTCCATATCTGCAAAAACAGTGCCTTTAGTGCGTCTTCAGGGGTTCGAACCTGGACACCCTGATTAAGAGTCAGGTGCTCTACCAACTGAGCTAAAGACGCTTATTTAATTGTTTGTCTTTCGTTTTTTGTTTCGTTCGTTCCTCAAGACATGTTGTATTATACGTTATGATTTGAAGAAAGTCAACACCTTTTTTTAATTTT
>ENA-OQBT01000199-OQBT01000199.1-human-gut-metagenome-genome-assembly--contig:-NODE-199-length-41882-cov-4.310885_pt1 | contig 41882 bp, 44 predicted proteins | sample MGYA00242749_ERZ504557 | MGnify/ENA primary metagenome ERZ504557 (study PRJEB26092, sample SAMD00036243) | human gut metagenome | host: Homo sapiens | study: EMG produced TPA metagenomics assembly of... | reverse complement strand
TTTGAAGCTGCCATTGTCAGACTCCTCCCAGTTGATATCAAATATAATTCGCTGCCAGAATAAGGATTCCGGCTGCAAAAGAATAAAATGCAAAATAACGCAGTCTGACCTGATTCGAAAGCTTAAGCATAAAACGGATCACCAGATAGCCTGTGATCCCGGCCACGATCATTCCAAGAACATAAATAAATCCCTGGCCAACAGTCATATGAACAGAAGTGAACTCTCCCATCTCCACAAAAAAAGCTCCCACCACAGCCGGAATGCTCATCAGCAACGAATATTTCACTGCAAACTTCCGTCCGAGACCGCAGAAAAGTCCTGCACTCATGGTAAGTCCAAGTCTGGAAAGTCCCGGAAACACAGAGAGGCCCTGGCAGATACCCATCCACATAGCATCTCCAAAACTGGTTTCTCTTGTTCCTTGCTGCCATTGACATTACTGTAGTCCACAACAAGGAGAATCACACCTGTAAGAAGGATCCCGATCCCGGAAAACATGTGTGAGGATGCGCTTCGCACAACAAGTCGTTTGCACTGATATCCGATCAGGACTGTAGGAATGGTGGATACCATGATCAGGGCGGTAAGCTTCCGATAAGTTCCGCTTATGATCTTTGCATAGGTAAGCTCTTTCCCAGTCCTACGGTTATAGAGAAAAATATTGGCATTTCCGATCAGATCCAGTATCATTCCGATCAGCTCGATCCCGATCTTTTTGATGTCCTTCAGAAAAACAAGGATCAGAGCTATCATAGTTCCCAGATGGAGCATCACTTCAAAAAGCACACCGGAACCTCTGGTACCGCCCAAAAGATCCTGCACTCCACAGAGATGTCCGAAGCTGCTCACCGGCAGAAATTCGGTGATTCCCTGAATGATTCCCAATATAATCGCATGTATCACTGACATAATGATATTTCCTTTTCTTAAATTTTTTCCAACACATTATAGCATAACTGAGTAAAACTTACAATCTTCACTTGGCAAAAGTTTCAAACAAATGTTCTGCTTTGATCTGCAGAAAAAAAAATCCTCCGGCTGCATCAGAAAACACAGTCGGAGGATCTGTTTATAAACAGACTTTCTGCTTATTTATTTTTCAGATATTCGTCGATACCTTTTGCACCAGCTTTACCTGCACCCATGGCAAGGATTACGGTAGCTGCACCTGTAACGGCATCACCACCGGCATATACGCCGTCCTTGGATGTCTTACCGGTTTCTTCCTCGGCAACGATACATCTTCTCTTGTTGATGTCAAGGCCCTTGGTTGTGGAAGAGATCAGCGGGTTCGGTGAAGTACCAAGAGACATGATGACAGTATCTACATCCATATCATACTCGGAACCAGGAATCTCTACCGGACGTCTTCTTCCGGATGCATCCGGCTCACCAAGCTCCATCTTGACAACCTTCATACCGTTTACGTGGCCGTTCTCATCGACGAGGATCTCCTTCGGATTTGTAAGAAGATCAAAGATGATGCCTCTTCCTTAGCGTGATGAACTTCCTCTGCTCGTGCAGGAAGCTCTGCCTCACTTCTTCTGTATACGATATGTACCTCAGCACCAAGTCTCAGAGCTGTTCTTGCAGCATCCATGGCAACGTTACCACCGCCGACAACTGCAACCTTTTTGCCTGCTGCGATCGGTGTATCGTAGGAATCATCGAATGCTTTCATGAGGTTGCTTCTTGTCAGGTACTCGTTTGCGGAGAATACACCGCTTGCATTCTCACCAGGGATACCCATGAACATCGGAAGTCCTGCACCGGAACCGATGAATACAGCCTCAAATCCCTCGTCCTCGATCAGCTGATCGATGGTAGTGGATTTACCGATGACAACGTTTGTCTCGAATTTAACGCCAAGCTCTTTGACCTTCTCGATCTCTTTCTTAACAACCTTCTGCTTCGGAAGACGGAACTCCGGAATACCGTAAACAAGAACACCCCCAAGCTCATGAAGAGCCTCGAATACAGTTACATCGTATCCTGCCTTTGCAAGGTCACCTGCACAGGTAAGTCCGGATGGACCGGAACCGATCACTGCAACCTTATGTCCGTTCTTAACCTCTGCTCCTGCAGGTTTGATGTCATGCTCCAGAGCATAGTCTGCAACGAATCTCTCCAGCTTACCGATAGAAACAGCCTCGCCCTTCTTACCGCGGATACACTGTCCCTCACACTGGGATTCCTGCGGACATACACGACCACAGATAGCCGGAAGTGCGGAAGATAAACCGATCACCTTGTAAGCCTCTTCCATGTTGCCCTCTTTGATGTGCTCGATAAATCCCGGAATATCGATGGATACCGGACATCCCTCTACACATTTAGGTTTTTTGCACCCGAGACATCTCTGTGCCTCTTCCATTGCTTCTTCCTGGTTATATCCAAGACATACTTCCTCGAAGTTTGTCGCACGTACCTTCGGATCCTGTTCTCTTACAGGAACTTTTTTTAACATTTTTGCATCTGCCATTAGTTGTCACCTCCGCAATGTCCGCATCCACCGTGGTGGGTATCGCCTTCCTGAAGCTTCAGTAATGCACGGCCCTCCTGGGTCTTATACATCTGACTTCTCTTCATAGCCTGATCGAAATCAACGAGATGTCCGTCGAACTCCGGTCCGTCTACGCAGGCAAATTTGATCTCATCACCGACCTGGAGACGACAAGCGCCGCACATACCGGTTCCGTCAACCATGATCGGGTTCATGCTGACAATTGTGTGGATACCAAGCTTCTTGGTAAGAAGACAGACAAATTTCATCATGATCATCGGTCCGATCGCTACACAGACGTCATAATGCTTGCCCTCATTTGTCACAAGATCCTCAAGAGTCTTTGTTACCATACCGGAACGGCCATAGGAACCGTCATCTGTTGTAACATAAAGATTGGAAACAGCGCCAAGCTCTTTCTCAAGGATAACCATATCCTTAGTCTTGGAACCAAGGATAACATCAGCTGTGATGCCGTGCTCATGGAGCCATTTAACCTGCGGATAAACAGGTGCGGTACCGACACCACCGGCTACGAATACCATTTTTTTCTTCTTAAGTTCTTCGATATCCTCATGGACGAACTCAGACGGACATCCCAGAGGTCCTACGAAATCACGGAATGAATCTCCCTCTTTCAGTGCGGACATCTTAATGGTAGATGCTCCGATCTCCTGGAATACGATGGTGACTGTACCAGCCTCGCGATCGTAATCGCAGATGGTAAGCGGGATCCTCTCTCCCTTTTCGTCAAGTTTAACAATGATAAATTGTCCTGGCAGACAATGGCTTGCCACACGTGGTGCATGCACAACCATAAGATGGATCTTAGCTGCCAGCGTTTCAGCTTTTAAAACCTTATACATGGTCTTCCTCCTCGCGCAAATTATAAACCTTTATTAATAATACGCTAAAAATCAGCATATGACAAGAGTAGATTTACAATTTCTGTCAAAATTCTTTACCACAGCACAGCGCAACCATATTAGTCTTATGCAACTAACATCATCAAAAGCCACGTACAAAACTGGTTATTTCTGTGATTTTTTCTTCTCGATGAGGGTATACAATCGGTCCAGCGCCTCCCGGATCCCTCCTACTTCATCGATGAGCCCTTCCTTTACCGCTTCCTCCCCTTCCAGCATAGTCCCTACATCTTTTACAAGCTGGGAGGTATCCAGCATCAGCTCCTCCATCCGTTCTGCCGTGATATGTGAATGTCCGGATACAAAGGCAATGATCCGATCCTGGATCTTTTCCATATTGCGGTAGGACTGCGCCACGCCAATAAACATTCCGTTCTGACGCACCGGATGGACCACCATGGTAGCACTTGGCACGATAAAGGAATAATCTGCTGATACCGCCATGGGTACACCTATGGAATGTCCCCCGCCCAACACCAGGGAAACCGTAGGGATACTCAGAGACGCGATCATCTCCGCAATGGCAAGCCCTGCCTCCACATCTCCTCCTACCGTATTTAAAAGGATAAGAAGTCCCTCGATCTCTTCATCATCCTCAATGAGAGCCAGCTTTGGCAGTACATGCTCATACTTGGTTGTTTTGCTGTGAGACGGCGCGGATTCATGGCCTTCGATCTCCCCGATCACCGTCAGAAGCTCCACTTTATGCTTCCGAGAATTTCCATCGAGCACTGCCTGCCCGGTTTCCCGGATCTGCTCGTTCTGGCTCGCTTCCCGGTCCAGTTCCTTCTGTTTTCCCTCTTCGTTCTGTTTTTCCATAAAAAATACCTCCGGAATCTGAAATTCTGGAGGTATTATATGCAAAATATTATTTTCTATTCAGAGATCATTCGTCCCAGTTTGTCCATACGTCAGTAACGTCATCGTCATCATCAAGAAGATCCAGTGTTCTGTGAAGATCCTTGATAGCCTGGTCATCAGTCAGCTCCACATATGTCTGCGGGATCATGGCGATCTGTGCTTCTACAAGCGGGATTCCGGCTTTCTCAAGAGCCTCACGTACAGCACTGAAATCATCCGGTGCTGTGATGATCTCAAAGCTGTCCTCTTCCTCGCTGAAGTCCTCAGCACCTGCATCCAGCGCTGTCATCATCAGCTCGTCCGCATCCATCTCACCGCACTCATCCTCAAGCTCTTCCTTGTCGATGATGATCTGGCCCTTCTGGTCGAACATAAAGGACACGCATCCCTGTGTTCCGATGCTTCCGTTACCTTTGGTAAATGCGTTACGTACATTACCTGCAGTACGGTTCTTGTTATCTGTAAGAGTCTCTACGATAATGGCAACACCGTTCGGACCATATCCCTCATATACAGCTTTCTCGTAGCTGTCTGCAGAATCCGCACCTGCTGCCTTCTTGATTCCACGATCGATAGTATCGTTCGGCATGTTGTTGGCTTTTGCTTTTGCGATGACATCACGAAGCTTGCTGTTGTTTGCAGGATCCGGGCCGCCGGCCTTTACTGCCATAACGATCTCACGGCCGATGACTGTGAAGATCTTACCCTTCTTGGCATCATTTTTCTCTTTCTTATGTTTGATGTTGGCAAATTTTGAATGTCCTGACATGGTATCTTCCTCTCCTTGTTACCGTATATTTTCTTTCGTGCCCTGCTCATTTTGGGTACCGTTTTACATAATTGCAACTCGGTTTAATATAGCACTTATGAAAGATTTCGTCAAGAATCAGAAAACAAACCGGTCAAAATTCCTCATGTTCCCCTTAAAAAGTCAGTTCCAGACTGATCTCAAGCGCATGATTCACCTTATCAAGCATAGCACTGTCCAGATGACACACCTTATCCTTCAGACGCCGCTTGTCGATGGTGCGGAGTTGTTCCAGAAGGATCACGGAATCCTTTTCGATCCCGTAGGCAGATGCATCGATCTCAATATGTGTCGGCAGCTTTGCCTTATTCATTTTTGATGTAATTGCCGCACAGATCACTGTGGGGCTGTGACGGTTGCCTACATCGTTCTGGATGATCAGCACCGGACGGATGCCGCCCTGTTCACTGCCCACTACAGGTCTTAAGTCCGCATAAAAAATATCCCCTCTTTTTATAACCACACAATTCACACTCCGATTCTGGTCCGGCTTATTTGCAAGCCGTATTCCTTTTTACAGATAAGTATTTCCACAATTTCTTTGTGTATACCATGCGTGGTACTTTTTTTACCGGCCTTATGTCTGACCCGGCGTTCCGGATCCGGGTATTTACGGATCTACTGGAAAAAGCTCTCCTCTTCTCCACATTCCTTACCGTCTTTGATATAAACTCGCGGAACACGTTTACTGATCCCGCAGACAAATTCATAGGAAAATCTTCCGGAAAGATCTCCCAGTGTCTCCACACTGATAAATTCCTCTCCGTCTCTTCCCATCAGGGTGACCTCGTCCCCGGCCTTCACCTCCGGGATATCTGTGACATCAACCATAAACTGATCCATGCAGACACGTCCGAGGATCGGAGCCTTTTTGCCCCGGATCAGGACCCAGCCCTTATTGGAAAGCTGTCTCGGATAGCCATCCGCATAACCTACGGGGATCGTTGCCATTCTGGTAAAACGTTCCGTAACAAACGTTCCTCCATAGCTTACCGCTGTTCCGCGTTCCACATTTTTCACGTAAGATACATGACTTTTCAGCTCCATTGCAGGTGTCAGCTTCACAATATCACGTTCTACCTCCTCTGACGGATAAATACCGTAAATGGTGATGCCGGCACGAACAACATTGAGATTTGCTTCCGGAACACGGATGATACCTGCACTGTTGGAGCAGTGACGTACCGGAATATGAACGCCTCTTTTTTCCAGAAGCTCTGCAAAACGGAGATAACGGTCCAGCTGCACCAGTGCAGGAGAACGGTCAGTCTCATCCGCCCTGGCAAAATGAGTAAACATTCCCTCGATCACCAGATTCGGGATTTTTGAGATTTTTTCGATCTTTACCGCATTTTCCGGAATATCCGCATATCCGATCCTTGTCATTCCCGTATCCAGAGCCAGATGAATATGTACATTTTTTCCAATGCGTGCACCTGCTTTTGCATATTCTGCCGCTGTATTAAGATCCGATATGGTGATCCGGATATCATTGGCTGCAAGTTCCTCATAATATTCCTCAAATACAAGGCCAAGGATCAGGACAGGCTTGGTGATCCCTGCATGCCGAAGCTCCAGTGCCTCCTCTGCAGTAGCTGTTGCAAATCCCCAGATATAGTCATAGTCCTGGATCAGACGGGCAATAGCTCTGGCTCCATGGCCATAACCATCCGCTTTGATCACAGCATGATCTTTGTCCCTTCTTTGACATTTTTATGCATTTCCTCAAAATTGTGGGCAATGGCGTCCAGTGATACCAGTGCTTTTACTCTCTCGTATTTTTTCATAATTCCGACTCCTCTTCACCTATAGCTAATGCCCTGGGCAGATATTCTATGATATCTCCTGCCAGCATACTGCGCTTTCCTTTTTCAGCGGCTGCAAGATCACCGCAAAGTCCGTGAAGATAAACACCTAACGCGGCCTTTAAAACCATTGGAGGCTGTTCCTCCGTTTTCAGATACATACATAACACTGCTGCCAGGATCCCGGAAAGCACATCTCCGCTTCCTGCAGTTGCCATTCCGGAATTACCGGAAAGATTCAGATACATCTGTCCTTTCTCATCTGCGATCACTGTACATGCATCCTTCAATACGCACACAGAGCCTGTTTCCGCAGCGCATTTCAATGCAGTATCTGCGATCTCATGCTGGATCTCCTGGATCGTTCTGCCACTGAGCCGGCTCATTTCTCCGATATGCGGTGTCAGAACCACATGCTCTCCCAGATACTGGTGCCACTGAGGATGTGCAGCCAGAAGGTTCAGACCGTCAGCATCCAGGATCAGCGGTTTTTTCTCCCGGGCAGCCGCCGTGAGAAACCACTGTTCTCTCTCACGGCTGGCCACTGATGTTCCAAGTCCCGGTCCGATCACGATCACATCACACCAGGATAGAAGCTGTTCATTGGATTCCTGATCAAAGCGGCTGCAGACCATAGCCTCCGGAAGGAGTATCTGCAGCGGGATCCTGTTGGCTTCCACAGTCTGGATCTTTACCATTCCCGCACCGGCACGAAGTGCTGCACTGGCGCTTAAATAAGCAGCTCCGCACATTCCCTCACTTCCGGTCACAAAGAGCACTTTTCCGAAGGTACCCTTGTTTCCGCCGGGATCACGTTCCGGAAACAGCTTCAGATCTTTATTTTCCAGACAGGCGGCAGATGCAGTCACAGCTTCCTGCTCATAGATCCCGATATCGGCGGTAACGATCCTTCCTGCATACAGTCTCCCCGGATAAAAGCAAAGACCTCTTTTCCGGTAGGCAAATGTGACAGTCAGATCGGCGCTGAAGGCAATTCCCATTTCCAGGCCAGTATCTCCGTTCACTCCTGACGGGATGTCAACTGCGATCTTTTTGGCCCTCGCACTGTTCATCTCATGGATGATATCAGCATAATGCCCCTCGATCGGGCGCGTCAGGCCTACCCCAAACACGGCATCTACTATAGTAGTATATTCACTCCACTGCGGGTTATTCACCTCCGGGACACGATAACCGGAAGCGATCTTATACTGAAGAGCTGTCTCTCTGGTCATTTTATCTTTGTTTCCGACCATATAAAATTCTGCCCGGATTCCCTTCAGATGGAACAATCTGGCAACAGCGATACCGTCACCGCCATTATTTCCGCTTCCGCAGACTACCAGGATCCTTTCGTCCTTCTGGAGATACTTTTCTGTTTCCTCTACCACCTTCAGTGCTGCCCGCTCCATCAGAACCTCGGAAGGAACTCCGATCTCACGGATCGTTGTAGAGTCCAGATCCTTCATTTCTGCGCAGGTAACAAGCTTCTTCATTCTGTCTTCTGCCTCCCCTCTGTCATAGAGAAAGCTGCCGTTTCCGGCAGCTTAACAATTCTTACTTATCCACATGTTCCTGCCTGTATTTGCTGAGATTATAAGACAGTGTCATCAGACTCTCGGAAAGATGAACGTTCTCTACGATCACATCATCCGGTGTCTCAAGATCAAGATGTGCAAAATTCCAGATTGCCTTGATTCCGTTCTCCACCAGAATATCTGCCATTTCCTTGGCTTTATTCTTGGGAAGTGTCAGGATCGCGATCTCCACGTTATTCTCTCTCAGGAAAAACGGAAGCTCACTGAGCATCTGGATCTCGAGTCCACGGACTGCGATGCCCTCAAGCACAGGATTTACGTCAAAGATACCAACAAGCCTGAACCCGCGCTTCTCAAAATCCACATAATTGGCAAGTGCCTGTCCCAGATTACCGGCTCCCAGGATGATCATCGGATGAACGGTATCCAGTCCCAGGATCTTACCGATCTCTGTATAAAGATAGTGTACATTATAGCCATACCCCTGCTGCCCAAAACCGCCGAAATTGTTAAGATCCTGACGGATCTGAGAAGCTGTGGTATGCATCTTCTTACTTAATTCATTGGAAGAAATACGTTCTACATTATCTTCCATCAGCTCTCCTAAGTAGCGGTAATAGCGTGGCAGACGCTTAATCACCGCTTTCGAGATTTGTTTTGTCTCCACGATAGTTTTCCTCCTTACCTTACACTAGGTTAATTATAACGAATTGACATTTTCCTGTCAATTAAAGTTGTCTATTCTGTACAAATTTCTTTATATTTTTTCTAATAATTGATTTTTTCTTTGAAATCCCGGCAGTTTCCGTTATAATAGGTGGAGGATTTTTCCCTGTTCAGACATAAACAGGGGTGATTCTTTATACAGGAGGACAGTTTTTATGATTTTATCATGTCAGAATATATGCAAGGCCTTTGGCGAAAAAGTAATTTTAAATGATGCATCCTTTCACATTGAAGACCGTGAAAAGGCTGCTCTGATCGGCTGCAACGGTGCAGGAAAGACCACACTGCTGCGGATCATCATGCAGGAGCTTTCTGCTGATTCCGGTACCGTGGTGCTTGCCCGAGATAAAAATATCGGCTATCTTGCCCAGTACCAGGATATCCACGGACATCATACCATCTACGAGGAGCTTCTTACCACCAAACAGCACATCATCGATATGGAACGCCGTATCCGCAATATGGAACAGGAAATGAACACCGTGACCGGTGATGATCTGAACCGTCTGATGGAAACCTATACCCGCCTGACTCATCAGTTTGAACTGGAAAACGGATACGCTTACAAAAGTGAGCTGACCGGTGTCTTAAAGGGTCTCGGCTTCACGGAGGAAGATTATGACAAGCAGATTGAAACTCTTTCCGGCGGTCAGAAAACCCGTGTGGCGCTGGGCAAGATGCTTCTTTCCAAGCCGGATATCCTGCTTCTGGATGAGCCAACCAACCACCTGGATATGGAAAGCATCTCCTGGCTGGAAACTTATCTTCTGAATTATCCGGGAGCTGTTTTTATCGTCTCCCATGACCGTTATTTTCTGGATAAGGTGGTCACCAAGGTCATTGAGATCGAAGCCGGACAGACCCGCGTATACAGCGGCAACTATTCTGCCTATGCTCTCAAGAAGGCTCAGCTTCGTGACGCACAGTACAAGGCATACTTAAACCAGCAGCGGGATATCAAGCATCAGGAAGCCGTTATCGCCAAGCTGAAATCCTTTAACCGTGAAAAATCCATCAAGCGTGCGGAAAGCCGTGAAAAAATGCTGGACCGTGTACAGAGGATCGAAAAACCTCTTGAGCTCCAGGACCGGATGCGTATCTCTCTGGAGCCACGGGTATTAAGCGGAAACGATGTGCTCCACGTGGAAGAGCTTTCCAAGGCCTTTCCGGGACAGACCCTGTTCTCCGATATCTCCTTTGATATCAAACGAGGCGAGCGTGTGGCACTGATCGGAAACAACGGAACCGGAAAGACCACCATGCTGAAGATCATCAACGGTCTTATTGAAGCAGATGCCGGCAAATTTTCCCTTGGATCCAAGGTGCAGATCGGTTATTACGACCAGGAACATCATGTTCTGCATATGGATAAGACAATTTTCCAGGAGATCTCCGATACTTATCCGACTCTCACAGAAACCGAGATCCGAAATATGCTTGCCGCATTTCTCTTTACCGGAGATGATGTTTTCAAGGAAATCTCCGCACTTTCCGGTGGAGAAAGAGGCCGTGTTTCCCTTGCAAAGCTGATGCTTTCCGAAGCCAACTTCCTGATCCTTGACGAGCCTACCAACCACCTGGATATTGCCTCCAAGGAGATTCTGGAGGAAGCATTGGTCAGCTACACCGGTACGGTCCTTTATGTATCCCATGACCGTTACTTTATCAATCAGACTGCGACCAGGATCATGGAGCTGACAAACCAGGCAGTGGTAAATTACATCGGTGATTATGATTACTATCTGGAAAAGAAGGATGAGCTGACCAGTACCTATGCACCGGGAAGTGCTTCTCCGGAGGCACCTGCCGAAGAAAAAACGTTTCCGAAAACAAGCTTTCTTGGCAGCAGATGAAGGAAGAACAGGCAAAGAAACGAAAACGGGAAGCCGAGCTGAAAAAAGTCGAAGCCCGTATCGAAGAGCTGGAAACAAGAGACAGTGAGATCGACGAAACCATGGTCCTTCCGGATGTCTGCACCAATATAGCGGAATGTACAAAGCTGAGCCGCGAAAAAGCAGCCATCACTGAAGAACTGGAAAAGCTTTATGAAAAATGGGAAGAGCTGGCCTGACGGTCAGCTCTTTTTTATCCCCTTATGTTTTTATGGCAGCAGCATGCGAGATGCTGTTCAAAGCATACACCATCGTTACGGTCTGTTCCTTCCTCCACCGCATCCCGGATCGATGCCGAGATAAAGTCCACGGCCAGCTCTGCACAAGTTTTCATGGAATATCTTTTTACCAGCCCTGCACTGAGCACAGATGCAAAAAGATCTCCTGTCCCGGAATAGCTTCCTCCGGATTTCTCTGCAAATATCCAGGAGCTGTTTCCGTTTTCCAGGACAAGATTCCCCATTTTCAGAGGCTGCCCCTCCTCTCTGTGATCCACTCCGGTGATCACAACGGCAGGAAGTGAAAATTTCCGGGCAAGTCCGCACCCGATCTCCCGGATCTCTTCCATCCGCCGGGCCTCTGATGCCTTTTGCAGTTCCTTCCAGATCTCCTCCATTTTTTCTTTTCCGTGAAGAAGGAGGAGAGCTTCCGTAAGGTTCGGTGTGATCACATAGGAACGGTGTGTCAGTTCGCAGAACCGGCTGCGGAGCTCTTCTGTATAGATTGGATAAACCGCGCCGTCATCCCCCATCACCGGGTCTGTAAGGATCAGAGTATCCTTCCCTGCAAACGCATCCATAAATTTCAGGATCCTGTCTGCCTGCTTATCATCAGAAAGAAATCCTGTATAGATCCCATCCGGAAAAAATCCTCTTTTTTTCCACTGCTCCATATATAGTTCCATATGCTCTGTGAAATCCTCACAGAAATAACTTTCATAACCGGTCTGGTTGCTTAAAACAGCGGTGGGAAGTGGACACGCCTGGACTCCCATCACCGAGATCACCGGGATCGCTGCTGTCAGTGAACATTTCCCCAGCCCGGAAAGATCATTGATCACTGCTATTTTTTTCATGGTAATTCTCCAGTCTTGAGTTTTTTTCTGTAATATTATAGAATGAACTGTCAGGTTTACGCAATCATTTTTGGAAGGAAATCATCATACTTATGTTAAATATATCTGCAGAACACAAAAAAGAACACCTATATCTGGAGGTTTATCACTATTACCGGAAGCTGATCATGGAAGGCCGTCTCCTTCCCGGAAGCAAAATGCCCTCCCTCCGCAAATGCGCCCAGGAGCTGAAGCTGAGCCGTACCACCATCGAAAATGCCTATCTTCTGCTGGCAGCAGACGGCTATATCATCGCCAGGGCACAGAGCGGCTATTATGTCACCGGCATTGCTTCCAGGCAGCATCTGCTCACCCCCAAAAAACAGGATAAGGATATCACGCCCTATCTATACGATTTTGCCTCTTCCGGTGTTGACCGGGAAAGCTTTCGTTTTGATCTGTGGCAGCGTTACATCAAAAGCGCCCTCCGCCAGGGCGACCGTATGCTTTCTTATGGCGAACCCCAGGGCGAAAGCGATTTCCGGGAGGTTCTCGCAGACTATATCCGGGAACGCAGAAATGTGATCTGCTCCCCGGATGACATTGTAGTAGGGGCCGGTCTCCAGCCCCTTCTCCAGATTCTCTGCCCTCTGATCCATGAACGGAAAACCGTTTCGTTCCCTACACCGTCCTTCACCGCATGCAGCACCATCTTTCAGGATTACGGATTTGATGTCCATTATCGGGACAAAAGCTGCGATGTGATCTATGTTTCTCCTGCTCACATGACAAAATGGGGCGAGATCATGCCGGTAAAACGACGCCTGGAGCTGATCCGTCATGCGGAGATCAATGACCATCTGATCATTGAGGATGATTCGAAAACGAATTTGTTTATTTCCAGAAGCCGACGCCTTCACTTTTCGGTCTTGCAGGTGGTGAAAACGTTGTCTATATCGGTTCCTTTTCCAGGCTGTTGCTGCCCTCCATCCGTGTCAGCTTCATGGTACTGCCGCGCTCTCTCCGGGAAAAATATACAAAAAAAGCAGCCTTTTATAATCAGACTGCTTCCAAGGCAGAACAGATCGCGCTCTGCCAGTTTATCCGCGACGGGCATCTGGCTTCCCAGACAAGAAAGCTCCGCCGCCTTTATTCCCAGAAGCTGAAGGCTCTTTCCCAGGCTGTCCGGGAAACCTTCGGCCAGGACTGCCAGATCCAAACAGGAGCCGCAGGAACCAGCCTTGCCCTTACTCTTCCCTGTTCTCTCACAGGCAGTGAACTGACAGACAGAGCCCGGAACCGTGGTCTGGGACTGGAGGTTCTCAGAGAAAACGGAGCCGAGGTCACCCTGGTCCTCTCCTGCTCCTCCATTCCATCCAAGGATTTTCTGCCTGCCTGTCAGCTTCTGAAGGAGGTTACCGGCTCCTAATCTCTCCGGTTATCGATCATGTAGAGCAGGGCATTTACAATGCACGCAGCGATGTTGCTTCCACCCTTGCGTCCTTTTGCCACAATATAAGGCACATCTGCGTGCATGATCAGCTCCTTGGACTGCACAACATTCACAAAGCCTACCGGCACACCGATGATCAGCTCAGGAGAAAGCTTTCCGTTCTCAATAAGCTCATAAAGACGTACCAGTGCGGTAGGTGCGTTTCCAATGGCAAAGATCAGCTTTTTATCCATCTCTGCTGCCTTGTCCATGCTGGCTGTGGCTCTGGTAGTCCCGTTCTTTTTTGCAAGGGCAGCCACATCCTCATCGGACATGAAGCAGTAAGCCTCACCGCCGTAGCGGGCAAGTGCACGCTTGTTGATCCCGGCCTTTGCCATCTGGGTATCTGTGACGATACAGGCACCGTTGCGGATGGCGTCCATGGCCATCTCCACTGCACCCTCCGAGAAGCAGAGATTTTTTGCATAATCAAAATCTGCGCTTGTGTGGATGCAACGTTTTACGATCAGCTCTGTTCCCGGAATCAGGGGAGTATCCCCCAGCTCTTCTGTGATGATCTCAAAGCTTCTTTTTTCGATCTCCATGGGTTTTACATTTTCAAGCTCAACTTTCATTTCTATTCTTCCTCCGTAATCCCGTTTTCCAGTATCTCATAGATTTTTTTCATATCCAGATGCTTCCGCAGCTCTGCAGCCAGGATATCATACTGCTGTTCCTTAAATGCCGCAAAATCCACGCCTGTCATATTTTCCACATCAATACCTTTTTTCTCGCCGATCACGCGGATGATCGCCTCTGCAGATGCTTCCTTATCGAAAACGCCGTGGATATAGGTTCCGCACACATTTCCCGCAAAAGCACCCTCTTCTTTTTTCTTACCGCTGACGCTGTCTGTGATCCTCGTGGCTGTTCCTGCATTGTCCTTCAGGATACTTTCGCCATATGGATCTCATAGCCCTCGATCTCCGCACCGGAAAGAGGAGCAAACACACCGGACAGCTGACCGAAATGCCCCTGCACCCTGGTCCTGGTTTTCTTTTCGGCAAATACCGTTTCCATGGGAAGAAGTCCCATTCCTTTCATGGAACCGCCATTTTCAACTCCATGAGGATCGCTTAAGGTCTCGCCCAGCATCTGATAGCCACCGCAGACACCAAAGATCAGCTTGCCTCTGGAGGCTTCCTTGAGAACTGCTGCCTCCATTCCGCTTTCCCGCATCCAGATCAGATCGCCCATGGTGTTCTTGGTTCCAGGAAGGATGATCATGTCCGGAGAGTGAAGATCTCTCGGGTGTTTTACATAGCGGAGAGAAACTCCGGGAATGCTCTCAAAAGGATTAAAATCCGTAAGTTGGAAATCCTTGGTGTACGGACCACTGCGATATCAATGACACCGGCTTCCTGCTTCCGGTCAAAACGCTCCGTCAGGCTGTCCTCATCCTCCACCTGGATATCCAGATAAGGCGCCACACCCACCACCGGATCCCGCTTCTTTCCTCAAGCATGACAACACCAGGTCCAGAATAGTCTTATCTCCGCGGAATTTGTTGATGATCAGCCCCTTTACCATAGCCTTCTCATCGTCCTCCAGAAGCTCCACCGTACCGATCAGCTGGGCAAAAACACCTCCACGGGTCAATATCTCCCACAAGAAGGACCGGTGCCTTGGCCATCTTTGCCATACCCATATTTACAATATCCTCATCCTTGAGATTGATCTCGGCAGGACTTCCCGCACCTTCGATGACAATGATATCGTTTTCCGCTGCAAGAGCATTGTACGCCTTCATCACATCCGGAACCAGGGTCTTCTTATATTTGAAATAATCCCTGGCACTCATGGTTCCAAGAACCTCTCCGTTTACGATCACCTGGGAGCCTACATCATTGGTAGGCTTCAGAAGGATGGGATTCATCAGGACAGACGGCCGGATCCCGGCTGCCTCTGCCTGCATGACCTGAGCCCGTCCCATTTCAAGACCATCCTCTGTGATAAAGGAATTCAGTGCCATATTTTGTGATTTAAAAGGAGCCACACGATATCCATCCTGCTTAAAGATCCTGCAAAGTCCCGCAGCCAGCAGGCTTTTTCCGGCATTGGACATGGTTCCCTGTACCATTATTGCTTTTGCCATAATATACCTCCCTCAAGTACTTCGATCAGTTTTACATTTTCTTCATGGCGCTTTACCGCGATCCGGTAATACCCCTTTGTAAGACCCGGATAATTGCTGCAGTCACGGATCAGTATCCGCTTCCGCAGACAGAAGTCAAAGAGCTCCTCCGGTCCTTTAAAGAAAATATAATTTGCTTCCGACGGAAATACTTTATACCCAATGCGGACCAGCTCATCCTTCAGCCACTGTGCCTCCCGAAAAACAAGCTGTCTTCCCTCCTCTACATATTCCGTCTCTGTAAGTGCCTGGAGCCCGGCTGCCTGGGCCATGGTGGAAACATTCCATGGCTGAACGCAGAGCTCCATCCTTTCCATCAGCTTTCTGTCAGAACAGAGGCCATAGCCCAGCCGCACACCGGCCATGGCATATCTTTTTGTAAATGCTTTCAGGATAAAAAGATTATTGAACCCGGAAAGAGAATGCTTCAGAGAATACTCTTCCGGTTCCTTTACAAAATCAAGGAAACATTCATCTACCACCAGCAGGATATCCAGCTTTCTGCATTTTTCCAGGATCCTTTTCAGAAGCCTGTGGGGGATCAACATGCCGGTAGGATTGTTGGGGTTACATAAGAAAGCCATATCCAGTCCCTTATGGAGGATATCCAGATATGCTTCACTGAGCACAAAACCGTCATTTTCCGTCAGCATGTAATATTCCAGCTCACAGCCAGTGCTGGCCAGAGCCTGTCCGTATTCCGCAAAAGTAGGCGCCGGGATCAGAGCCCGCTTTGGCTTTACTGCATGACAAAGCGTAAAGATCACTTCTGCCGCTCCGTTACCGCATATTACCTCTTCCGCTTTTACCCCTTCCGATTCTGCGATCCTTTCCCTGAGAACGCCGCATCCCACCTGGGGATACTGTGCAATATGATCCAGACTGTGGATAATGGCCTGCTTCACACTTTCCGGTGTTCCCAAAGGATTCAGATTTGCCGAAAAATCCAGGCAGTCTTTATGTTTATATACGTCTCCTCCATGTATGTGTTTTGTCATTGGTCATTCTCCTGTCTGTATTTATTGTTACCTTAATAACCCGAACCGGATCCCCGCACTGAGCAGTCCAAATACAACCACACCCAGTATAGATGCCGCGTACATCAGCCGGTTAGCCCTTTTGATATCCTCCGGCTCCACCGGGCGAATCGGATCCCCGATCGTAGGTTTTTCATATAATTTCCCGAAATAATATGCATTTCCCGCAAGCTGTACATCCAGCGCTCCGGCCATGGCAGCCTCTGTCTGAGCAGAGTTGGGGCTTGCATGGTTTCTCCGGTCACGTTTGTAGATCTTTGCCGCGTTTTTTGTATCCATTCCTGTAAAAACAGTTCCTGCCACCATCAGCCATCCGGAAATCCTGGCAGGGATATAATTGGCCACATCATCCAGCTTTGCCGCAATACGGCCGAAATAAAGATATTTGTCATTTTTATATCCAAGCATAGAATCCATGGTATTGATACCCTTGTACAAAAACATCAGCGGCACCCCACCGATAGCCATATATAGCATGGGGGCGATCACGCCGTCGGATGCATTTTCCGCAACGGTTTCCACGGCAGCCTTTGTCACGCCGGTTTCCGTAAGCTCTCTGGTATCACGGCCTACGATCATGGACACCGCATAGCGTGCCTCGTCCAGAGTTCCGTTTTTCAGCCGGTCATAAACCTTCATACTCTCATCCTTCAGGGAACGGGTGGCAAGAAGCTGATAGCACCAGAAAACCTCCAGCACAAATCCGGCCACCGGCAGATACCGGTAAAGATAATAAAGCACCAGAAGCGGCACCCCGCCGCTGAACAGACAGACAAGCACTACGATCAGAAAGCCTCCTGTCAGCTCACCGCCGTGATTTTTCGGAAAAATCTTCCGGATCACCTTTTCCAGCACTGCGATCAGATTGCCGATGACACAGATCGGATGATAAAGCCATCTGGGATCTCCGATCAGAAGATCCAGCACAAATCCTATGGCCAGTGCAGGAAGACTATATTTCAGCATCTTTTTTCTGCCTCCGTTCCTTCTTATATTCCAGTGCGTTCTTCAGAAAGCGTGCCGGAACCCTGGGATTTCCGTAATAATAAAGATGCGGAAATCCTGCCATCAGCCTGCCCCGGTCATGGATACAATCCCATCCTCTTTTAGATGCCGGCTTTGCCGCATGAAAATCCTCTCCGCAATCTGTGGAATCAAAGTAATGGAATTCATGAGCCGGGATCTCACCAAGTCCGGTATCCTGTTTTTCCGTAAGGGTGATATAGCCGAACCGGTTCAGCTTCGGTGTCCGGTAAGCCTTCCAGGGATCACCCCGCAGACTCTGCGCTGCTTTCCTTCCATATCCTCCATCTCCTGATGAAGATACATGAATCCGCCACATTCTGCCAGACAAGGCATTCCGTCCAGGATGACTTCCCGGATCCGGGTGCACATTTCCTGATTTTCTTCCAGCGCCTCCCCGTTTAATTCCGGGTAACCGCCGCTTAAAAGAAGCCCGTCCAGATCCTCCGGAAGCTCTCTGTCATGAATGGGTGAAAAACGTACTAGCTCCGCTCCCATCTGCTCCAGAAGATTTAAATTATCCGCATAGAAAAAGCAGAAGGCTTCATCATCCGCCACACCGATCCGCACCTTTTCCTCTGTATGGTATCCGAAGGCAGTATCCTTCTGTATCAGCATTTCCGTCTCTGGTGCCGCAAGCTCCGGTGCTTCCCCTGCAAGCTCCAGGATCCCATCGATATCCAGGGTTTTCTCCAGTACCTCGGAAAGCTTCTGCAGACGGCTTTTCAGCTCCGGGATCTCCTCCGGAAGCACCAGCCCCAGATGACGGCTTTCGATCACACAGTCCTCCACCTTCGGAACATATCCCAGCACCTTTACGGAAAGCTCCTCTTCCAGAAGCTTCTTCATCCTGGGATACAGCATGGGAGACATCTGGTTAAAGATCACGCCGCAGATATGACTATCCTTTTTGTATTCCAGAAAGCCCTTTACATAGGCAGCCAGGGAAACACTCATGCCACGGCTGTTTACGATCAGGATCACCGGTGTATCTGTGGTGGAGGCCAGATCATAGGCGCTGGCTCTGGAGGTGATCCCTCCTACACCGTCATAGTACCCCATGACTCCCTCCATCACTGCGATCTCACAGTCCGATGCGTTCTTTGCCAGAAGATACCGGGTCCTGTCTCCATCTGTAAAAAACGTATCCAGGTTTCGGGATCTTGTACCGATCACACGGCTGTGGAACATGGGATCTATGTAATCCGGGCCGCATTTAAAAGAAGCTACCTTAAGGCCACGGTTCACCAGCGCCTGAAGAAGCCCGCAGGTGATCAGGGTTTTTCCGCTTCCGCTGGCACCTGCCGCAAGAAGCATTCTCGGGATCTTCACCTAAATCTCCTCCCCTCTTCCGCTGCAGGAAATGATATAGATCGGATTCTCACCCATCATCATATGATACCTTCCGATAGATTTTGATCTTGCCGCAGACAGCTGTACGATATCCACATCTGTCAGGCTGAAATCTCGTATGGCATTCATGGCTTCTGTCACAGTCTCCAGAGTGATACAGTTGATCACGATCCGTACTTCCGGATTTTTGTCCAGAAGAAGCCGGATGATCTCATTCATGTTTCCGGAAGACCCGCCGATAAAAGCATGTGTCGGAACAGGCAGCTCCACCATAGCTTCCGGTGCAGTACCCGGTACGATCTCCAGATTATCTGCGGCAAATTTCCGCTTGTTCTCCTTAAGAAGAGCAAGGGCATCCTCCTTTTTCTCGATGGCATAGACCTGCCCCTTCCAGGCACGCAGCGCCATCTCAACGGAAACCGAGCCTGTGCCCGCTCCCACATCATAGCAGACAGAATCCTCCTGAAGACGAAGCTTGGACAGAGAAACCGTACGCACCTCTTCCTTTGTCATAGGCGCCTTCCCACGGAGAAATTCCTCATCACAGATCCCGTGAACTGCGGGCAAAGGTTCTGCCTTTTCATTGCACGCAGTTACCACGCTTAATGCATCTCCCCGGTATTCTGTAAGATCTGCTGCACTGGCATGAAAGATCTTTTCATTTTCGTAGGAGAGATTTTCGCCCACATAAAGGGCACATCCCCCATTCCATACTCAACCAGACGAGAAGCCAGACGAGCCACCCCATCCTCTGTTCCCAGAATGGAAAAGACCTTGGGGTTATGTCGGATCAGGGAGATCAGATTGCAGTCTCTTCCATGAGCGCTGACGATCCTGGCATCATCCCAGGAAAGACCGATCTTCGCCATAAAATAAACAACAGAAGAAATCCCACAGATCACCTGGACATCGCCATCCAGAAGATCCATCAGCTTCCTTGCGCCGCTGTAAAATCCCACATCTCCGGAAAGGGCAATGGCAACGGTACGGTACTGTGGATGGGCCTTGATATACTCCACGATCTTATCACTGCGGTACTCATGGAGAACCACCTGTCCGGGCCTCTGTACGGCATCTGTCATACGCTTTGCACCGATCAGAAGCTCCGCCTCATCAAAGGCCTTCTTTCCTTCCAGGGTCAGGGTTTTTCCGCACCCATGCCGATGCCACAAGAGAAACCCTCTGTGACAGGGTAAGGCCGAACAGCTTTGCCAGAAATACCCTTGCTTCCGGCAGGGACAGCCCCTCCTCCTGCAAAGGTCTTCCGATGATCACAGGTGTGGCGCCGCAGCGCTGACAGGCTCCATCTTTTCCGGGAATCCACCTGCCAGACCGGTATCCTTGGTGACCAGATAGCTGCACTGGAACTGTCGAAGCATCGCTTCGTTAATCTCTGTGGAAAATGGCCCCTGCATACCGATGAGATGTTTTCCCTCGATCCCCAGCTCCGCACAGGAGCTGATCACGGAAGGGATGGACAGCACCCGGGCAAAAAGCCTCTCCTGGTAATCCGGGATCACTGTAAATTTAGACAGCTCCTTGCTTCCTGTGGTAAGAAAAATGTTCCCCTCTGTGCCGGAAAGAAATTCTGCCGCCTTCTCCGTGCTTTCCACATAGATGGCTTCACGGTTCTTCTCTCCCTCCGGGCGAAGAACACGCTGATAACAGATATTTTCGTTCTCACAGGCAGACCGGATATTTTTTGTCACCTCTGCTGCATAGGGATGAGTGGCATCCAGAACGATCTCCGGCGCTTCCCTCCGGAAAAGCTCCTCCATATCTTCGATTTTCAGCCTTCCGGCGCTGACATGGAGAAATTCATTTTCCTTCAGAAGGGATCCGCCATATTCCGTAGCTGCACAGGCATAGACCGGAACATGATTTTCCGCAAGGAACTCACAGAGTGCGTAGCCCTCGGTGGTCCCTGCAAAAACAATGGCTTTATACATTCTTATATCCCTTGGTGTTACCATCTTGCCGTTTACATTCTTAGTCTGTGAATTTCCCACAAATACGGTAGTAAACATATCCACTTCTGTATCACGAAGCTCCTTCAGTGTCATAACCTGTGCAGTCTCGCCGTCACGTGCGATCTGGGCAACCGTGCCGCAGACAGTGTCTGGAGATTTGTATTTCATCATCAGATCACAGGCCTTCTGAAGATAATCCTTACGTTTTCTGCTGGACGGATTGTAAAGGCATACCACAAAATCCGCCTGTGCTGCTGCCAGAAGCCTTGCCTCGATCTTCTCCCACGGAGTCAGAAGATCACTTAAGCTGATCAGGCAGAAGTCATGGATCAGCGGTGCACCCAGCACTGCGGCGCCGCCTGTAGCTGCTGTCACACCCGGGATAATGGTCAGCTCCACATCCGGATAGTTTTCTCCCACCTCATACATCAGACCTGCCATGCCGTAGACACCGGCATCCCCACTGCAGATCATGGAAACGGTTTTTCCTTTTTTTGCCTCATCAAAAGCAAGTACACAGCGGTCTACCTCTTTTTTCATCGGTGTGGTCATGAACTCTTTACCTGCAAAATACTCCTTTACAAGATCCACATATACGGTGTAACCGATGATCACATCACTTTCATTTAATGCACGGATCGCTCTTCCAGTCATCTGGTCATACGCACCCGGGCCAATTCCTACAACATAAATCTTACTCAAAACGTATCCTCCGATTTCCGGCTGCAAGGGCGGTGGTCACACCGTCCCGGCCTGTTTTTTTTCTGATCAGTGTACCCTGTCCGCAACCCAGAACCGCGCTTCTCTCACAGACATTCTCTACACCTGTTATCTTTTTTACAAATTGTGACGGGGTAAATTCACCCTGCACTGCCTTCAGCTCTTCCTCTGTAAAGATCAGAAACGGAAGCTGCCAGGCTTCTGCCAGAGAAAGAAGTCCCACCTCTTCTTTCTTCAGATCAATACTGGCAACAGCTCCCAGTGCTTCTCTGTAAACGTCTGATTCCTTCAGACATTCCTCTGCCGCCTTCTGGATGGAGGCTGCATCCTTTCCCCTGCGGCAGCCCATTCCCAGAACTGCAGCGGGCGGCACCACATGGACTGTATTTTTAAAGGGCAGACAGCCTCTGTGGATCGTCACTGCAATACCTGTTTCCGGTGCCTCACCGGCTTTCTCACCATTCTCCGGATCCGCTGCTGCTGAGGGCCTTCCGTCTTTCCCGCAAAGCACCAGACCCTCCGGCAGCTCTCCGTCCCATGGAACTCACTGTAGAAGCCAACGTTCTCTCCTGCAAGAAGGGCCGCAGAAGCCTCCTTTGCAGCCTTCATATGAAAAATAGCACAGCCATTCTTTTTTGCAAAAACATCCACTGCAAAACGGCTGTGAAGATCTGTGGCTGTTGTCACAACCGGCACCGCCTTAAGATATCCGGCACAGCGAAGAGCCAGCTCATTGGCTCCGCCCAGATGTCCGGAAAGAAGCGCAATGACAAATTTTCCGCACTCATCGATCACCAGCACAGCCGGATCCGTCTTTTTTCCGGCAATGTAAGGTGCGATACTGCGCACTGCGATCCCGCAGGCGCCCACAAAGATCACGCCCTCTTTTCCTGTCCGGAACTGTTCCCCTGCCCACTGAGAGGTGGAAACAGAGATCGGATCCGGAAGGTAACGGCTCTTTTTTGCAAGGGTGACACTCTCACCCTCTTTTTCCAGAGCCTCTGAAGCCTTTCCCCTGTCTCCAGCCCTGTCATACTGAAGCAAATGATGGAAATGTTCATATTTTATTTCGTAGCCTCACGGAACTCTGTGGTAAAGCCCGGATCATACAGCTTGGACCTGTCATAGCTTGCAGCATTGACCGCATCACCTACCAGCATAAGAGCTGTTTTTGTAATCTTGTTCTCTTTTGCTGTCTGAGCCAGAGTACCCACTGTACAGATAAACTTCTTCTCATCAGGCCAGGTTGCCTTGTAGACGATAGCTGCCGGTGTGTCCTCACGGTATCCGCCCTCCACCAGTCTGCGGCTCAGCTCCTCCAGCATACCTGTACTGAGGAAAATGACCATAGTCGCATTATGAGCGGCAAAGGACTGAATGCTCTCTTTTGCCGGCACCGGTGTCCTTCCTTCCATTCTTGTGATGATCACACTCTGGGAAATATCCGGAAGTGTATACTCCAGGTTCAGTGCAGATGCAGCTCCGCAGAAGGCACTGACACCCGGGCAGGAATCGTAGGGGATCCCCTTTTCATCCAGGATATCCATCTGCTCACGGATTGCACCGTAGATACAAGGATCGCCGGTGTGGAGACGAACGGTCATCTTACCCTCAGCCTCTGCTCTCTCCATAACAGAGATCACTTCCTCAAGGGTCATCTTTGCACTGTTATGGATGGTGCACACATCCTTGGAATACTCCAGAAGCTGGGGATTTACAAGAGATCCCGCATAGATGATCACATCTGCCTCTTCCAGATACTGTTTACCTCTTACTGTAATAAGATCCGGTGCTCCCGGACCTGCTCCTACAAAATGTACCATAATCTATTCCTCTCTTCTGTCTTTATTTTCTTTGATAATGATCAGGGAATAATATCCTGCATCCTCAGGGATCTCCTCCACGGTCCGGTAGATCTTTTCGTCCGGCATTCCGCAGTTTTCGATCATCATAGCCTCTGCCCCCTGGGAAAGAAGCTCCGCCTTCACATCCTTCATTTTCTTTCCGGCCTTCATAAGGACCTTGGTGCCGGAAAGCTTCAGCGCATCCTCGATCTGATAGGAAGCCGGGATCACGTGAAGAGGCTCTGCCTTCTCCACAAGTCCGGTATTCAGACGTGCGGAAACTGCACAGAAGGATGTGATCCCACAGACGATCTCCGTCTCATAGCCCTGAGCCACAAGTCTGTGATGAATATAGAGATATGTGGAATACACGGTAGGATCTCCCAGTGTGAGAAATACCACGTCTTTACCCTGGTCCAGGACAGCCTTGACTTTTTCTGCTCCTGCATCATGATAGCTTTTCAGCACCTCAGGATCCTTGGACATTGGAAAAGGAACTGCAAGAAGCTCCTTCTTTCCAAGCTCCGGATAAGCACCCTCCACGATCTTAAATGCTACCGTATCCTCCGGAACCTGTCCCGGAAGCGCGATCACCTCTGCCTCCTTTACAAGACGAAGTGCTTTTAAGGTAAGAAGCTCCGGATCTCCCGGTCCTACACCTACACCATATAATTTACCTGCCATATTTCTTTCCTCCTAGCTATATTTTCCAAACAGGATAAAACCTGTCTGTTATTTTTATCAAATTTTTTCCTGCTCTTTAAAGATTCCATCCGGACCGGGGGGCCTGTCATGAAATATCATCCACCCGGACTGCCTGCTCCTGTATCTTATGGATCAGCTCTTCTGCATCCCGAGTCTGCCCCAGCAGTCCGTATACATTGGAAAACACCACAGCGCCCAAAAGGATCTGCTCATAGGACCTGTGGTCCAGATAAAACTGGATCTTCTCCATGACCACAGCCATAGTCTCTTTCAGGATACCATAGCTGTCAAGAACAGCCAGCGCCTCATCGGTAGTCCCCGCCTCCAGGATCTCTCTGGCACATTCCAGAGAGCCCCCTGCACGGATGGCACTTGTACAGAGAACCTCCATCCTTCCGTCAGCACAGTGGGAATGGGTATTCATGATCCCGGCGGCAACCTTTACAAACTTACCGATATGAGCCACAAAAAGAATGCCCTTTACGCCCATATCAATGGCCATGTCAATGGTCTCTCCTACATAATTGCTACACTTGATATTGTTCTCAAAGGGAATGGACATATGCTCCCTGAGATAATCCGCACCGTAATTCCCCGGTGTCACCAGGATAAAATCTTCTCCCTGGCAGAAATGCTGCTTCATCTCCACATGGATGCTTTCGATCAGAGCCTTCTCACTCATGGGCTCTACGATCCCGCTGGTTCCAAGTATGGAGATCCCGCCAAGAATGCCAAGACGGGGATTAAAGGTTTTTTTGGCGATCTCCTCCCCCTGGGGAACGGATACGGTAAGCTTCAGACCGCCCTCGTAGTCATATTCCTGGGCTGCCTCTTCGGCCTCCCGCAGGATCATAGCTCTGGGAACCGGATTGATCGCCGCCTCGCCCACTTTCTGGGAAAGTCCCGGCTTGGTGACACGACCCACCCCGATCCCTCCGTCCAGGATGATCTGAGGCCGGGAGTTCTCTGTTTTCCGCTGCTGCCCGGCCTGTTCTGACGCTGAAATAGAAAACTTCTCCGCTTTTACATAGACCAGGATCCCGTTGGTGGTATCCGGATCATCACCTGCATCCTTCTGTACAGCACAGGAGACATACGTTTCGCCCCGGGTAATATCGTGAAGCTGTAATGTAAGGGTGATCCCTTCGGGGTATCAAGCTCTACCTCTGAAAGAGACTCTCCCGAAAGCAGCATCCGGACTGCACCCCTGGCTGCCCCGGCTGCACAGGAGCCTGTTGTGTAGCCGTAGCGGAGGCGCTTGTTGTTTTTTATGACATACTGGTCTTCCAGTCCGTTCTTCATATATGCGACGCCCTCCTTTTTAAATTACCTTGTGCTCCAGCCATTTGCGGCTGTGGAAACGCCAGGTGAAAATAATCCCACGAACAGTCCAGTCCGCAAACATTCCGATCCAGACACCCATAGGCCCGAAGCCCAGGACACGGATCAGGAAAACACAGAGACAGAACCTGCACGCCCACATGGTACAGCAGGAGGTGATCATGGAAAACTTCACATCACCGGCTGCACGAAGACCATACCCAGGCACGAACGCCATTGTCCATACCACAGGCTTTACGATGGTGATCCATGTCATCATGTGGATGCACATTTCCGCACTGGTACTCTCCATTCCGCCAAGGATCGTCACTGGTCTGACCAAAGCATACACACTCAGACAGCTTACGATAATAACTGCCTCTGCAATGACGCAGAGTTTTTTTATGTAATAGACCGCCTCATCTTTCGACCGGCACCAAGACACTGGCCTACGATAGTCATCAGCCCACACCTACTCCGATGGCTGCGATACCATTCAGGTTCTCAAGGATATTGGTCATTGCCTGCGCTGCGATAGCTGCTGTTCCCAGTGTGGAAACCGTAGACTGGATGGCAAGTTTTCCAAGCTGAAACATGCTGTTCTCAATTCCCGAAGGATCCCAAGTCCCAGAATACGTCCGATCATGCTCCAGTCCGGACGGATCTTCAGATAATCCTTCACAACGACAGGCTGGCGATCCTTACGCAGCTGCCAGAGAACAACCACTGCACAGAAAATACGGGAAACCAGTGTGGAGATCGCCGCTCCTGCAACACCAAGGTGGAAAACCCAGATCAGAACCGCATTTCCGCCAATGTTCATAATATTGGAGATCATGGAGATCGTCATAGGCCCCTTGGTATTCTCCTGGGCACGAAAGATCGAAGCCGCAGAATCATAAGCCGCAATAAAGGGGAATGACAATGCCGTAAAAAAGAAATAGGTTTCCGATGCACGCATAACATCCGCATCCACCGCACCGAAGATCAGCCTCAAAAGCGGCTTCTGAAAGATCAGACAGACTGCAGACACCACTACAGAGATCGCTGTGATGATAAAAAGCACCTGCCTGGCAGACATGTTCGCCTTCTCATAATTCCTCTGTCCGATATACTGGGCGCAGACAATGGCGCCTCCCGCTGCCAGCGCCGAAAAAGCCTGGATCAGAAGCACATTGATGGAATCCACCAGCGATACCGCAGAAAGAGCCGCAGATCCCACATTGCTGACCATCATGGTATCTGCGGTTCCCATTATCGAATTCAAAATCTGTTCCAGCACTACCGGCACCAGAAGATTACGGATCATCCGATTGGTAAACATATGCTGCTGTTCCATTGTTACATCCCCCGCCTCACTTATTTATGACCTGACAAAGCAGAAAAAAAACGTCTGTATTTTATCAATCACACTTTCTCTGACATTATACCCTTTTCCCGCTCTTTTTCCAATATATTTTCTGTGTTTTTTGTACAAACTGCAAAATGCCGCAGGCGCGAAACCTGCGGCAGTCTTTCTATTTTGTGTTTTTTTATTATACAATTATGTTCCAAAGTCACTCTTTTTCATATTTTTCGATCAAACATTGATGTTCCTTACTGGTTTTATCATAGTTGATCCCAACAAGCAGGATTTCACCTGTGTAATCCAGAATTGAAGAAGGATATTTTTTATCTTTAATCTGCATCACGGCAGTCTGGGCATTTTGATTCCACTTCAGCTCTACGATCAACGCCGGATAAGATGAACAGTACTCTATCTTTGGGATAAACACAAAATCAGCAAATCCACGGCCTGTCGGCAGTTCCCGGACAGGTTTAAAATAGTACTGCATTGCACTTAAATATGCAATTGCCAAAACACTGCTCAGTGAATTCTCATTGTTATATTGAATGGAAGACGCATACTCGTTGTGGATTTTTTCAATCTGTGCAGCAACTTCTACTCCATCCATGTCCAACGTAGCATCAAGTAAATGTTCCGAATTTTTCTGGAATTCCAGCATCTCATTCCACTGCTTACTTTCAACAGCAGCTGTAAGTTCTTGTCGAATCTCTTCATTCGGCACAAAGGCAGTCTTTAATTTGGGGTTATATCCAAAATAACCCAGGTGAATCATGTATGTTAACACATCATCCTTACTTTTGATGCTTACCGTATCGTTCTTAAAGGTTGCTGTGTTTACTTTAACCTCTGCGCCAGAGATCATTTCAATAATAGCTGTTTTCAAGCCGCCATAATTCATGTTGATCAGCGGAACAATGGCATCATAAGAAGCTGTTTCTGACCAATAGCTCTTGAATTCTCCCCGAAGCATCACGCCAACAACTGCTCGAGGATTATAAACCTGATGACCATTCAGCAGATATCCATCATACCAACGCTTTACCTCATCAAAATCCTGATGATATTCTTCTGCCAGTTTCTGCACTTCATTCTCAGTAAAACCGACATACGGTGCGAGACTGCCTGGGCTCAGCATAGAAAACTCATCAAAGTTATTCAGAGCTGACTGTGTTTTTTCCTTCTTTATGGGAAGAATACCTGTAAGGTACGCCAGTTGAATATACTTTGTAGGTTCTATTCCTTTGAACATTCCTCGCAGGAAATTTATATAATCTTCCTGTGCTTTTTTATTGGCCGCCTCATCACGAATCAGTACGTCCCATTCATCAATGATGACGATAAACTTCTGTCCCACCTTATCTTTGATTCTTGAAAGTGCATCCGGCAAGCCAGATACTTCAAGTGGCAGAACATCCGGATAAACTTCCCGCAATTCATCCAGAACCGCCTCCGTGACATGCTTCACTATATTATCCGCATCATCACAGTTTGCCAGAAACCACTGAATATCGATATGGATCACATCATACTTGTTAAGATGCTTTTTAAAGTCGGCCGCCCTGCTTATCTGCAATCCAGAAAACATCTGCTCAGAATCTGCGCCTTTACTATAATACGCAGCCAACATATTAGCCGCATAAGATTTTCCGAACCGACGCGGCCGACTATTGCAGATATAGGCATTTGTTGTATCAAGAACACTGTTTGTGTACTCGATCAGCCAGTCTTATCCACATATATTCTGGAGTTAAGGGCAACCTGAAATGCACTGTTGTCCGGGTTCACAAATCTTCCCATGCTTTTCAGACTCCTTTCTGAAGCTGTTCCTCAAGCACGAGGTTACAACTCACCTGTTTTATTTTGATTTTATCATTTCACAGAGCAAATAACAAGTTGATGGCTGTTTTACTTTGTGCAACATATGCAAATCCCACTCGAACAGTACGCTCTTTCCCGGTTCTGTCAACCATTATTTCATTTTGATCTCGCTGTTATACGAACATCTGCTGATCCTTCTTATGTTGGGGCATTCCTCCAACGCTTCATCGCTCTGTACCTCCGCTGCCGCTCGGCTCCAACACTGATCTTATCTGCCGGTGCTGTACCTGGAAAATACACACCCTTTTTGTACGGAAGATATGAAGTAACAGAGGACCTGGACAGGCCAAGAGCATTTGCAGTTGAAAGGACAGCAGCTTTATGATCCTGTGTTTTTCTGAAATCATCAAAGGTCTCCTGCACCTTCTCCGCCATATCCGATACATACACACCGGCCGTGATAAGCAGCTTCCGAACCTTGATTGGATTCAGCCCCAGCTCATCTGCAATGGCCTGCAAAGACATCCCCTCTTCATAAAGCACAACAGACGGATTCATCAGTTCCTTAAGGATCTTCCCGGCATCATACTCCGGCTTAGATTTCCTGCGGCCACCGCCAGGCCTTCTTGGTTTATACGCTCTTTTCTCACCCATAGATCACAAAACCAGCTCATACATTTTGAAGGTCATCTCGCCAACCACCTCATAAAAAAGTGTCTTAGTCTGGATGTACCGAAAACCCAGTTTCTGATACAGACCTTCCGCTGCTGTATTGTTCTCGATCACATCAAGCCTCAGCGCTTTCTTTCCGGCTTTTCTTTCTGATCCTACAATGTGCTCCATCAAATTCCGGGCCAGACCCTTACCACGCTGCTCCGGATGCACTGCCAGAACATGAACGACCATAACCTCATCCGAATCGATCTGCCACGCACATCTGCGTAGCCATCCACCTTTTCATCATTAACTATCGCACAGGCCGCAATCTCGCTGCCATCTGCCAGCACATACAGTTCCTCCTTACCAATACTGTTACGTAGCATTTCATCAGAAGGATGGATACCCTTCTTCCAATGTGGAAACGATGGATCACCCTGCTCCTGGTCGATCAGCTCCCAGTACAGAGATTTTATGTTGTCAAAATCATCTTTTACTGCCTTACGAAATATCATTTGCTCCATTTCCCCTTACTCATGCAGCTCCAACGGCAGTCCGTCCGGGTCATGAAAAAATGTCATCTTCTTGCCGGTAAAATCATCCACACGGATCGGCTCACATTCGATTCCGACCTCCGCCAGCTCTTTCACCGTCTGCTCCACGCTCTCCACACAGAAAGCAAGATGACGCAAACCACAAGCCTCCGGACGGCTCACCCGTTTCGGTGGATTTGGTTCTGCGAAAATCTCCAGCTCCGTGTGTTCATCCACACGCAAATCCAGCTTCCAGTCCCTGCGCTCCGCACGATAGTTTTCTCTGATAACGGAGAAGCCAAGCTTGTTTACGTAGAAATCCTTTGCGGATTCGTAGTTGGATACGATGATGGCGATGTGGTGTATTTTTGATAGGTTCATTTTGGGGTGCTCCTTTTTAGTTTGTCTTATTTTCGTTATAAACTATATAGCGGTTTTTAAAATATACCGTGTGTGCTTTAGCTCTGAAGGAGCACATGCATCACACACGGCATTATTTTTATTTCAACCTTTCACTTGCATTTTAGTATATCACAAATCTGCAAATAAACCAGCCTTGTACACGTATTTTTTACTCCACTGTAACACTCTTTGCAAGATTTCTCGCTTATCGACATCCAGACCCTTTGCAACAGAAACATAATATCCCAGAAGTTGCAGAGGAATCACTGCCAGACTGCCCACGAAATGCTCATCTACCTTCGGCACATACACAGTGAAGTTCACCTGATCCTCGATCTCGTATTTGCCATATGTAGTCAGCCCCATCAGGTAGGATCCGCGGCTCTTGCACTCTAACATATTGCTTACAGTCTTCTCATACAGTCCGCTCTGAGTCAATACACCAATGACCAACGTTCCCTGCTCGATCAGACTGATCGTGCCATGTTTCAGCTCACCTGCTGCGTATGCTTCAGAATGGATATAGCTGATTTCCTTCAACTTCAAACTGCCCTCCAGGCAAACTGCATAGTCAATACCACGCCCCACAAAGAATACATCATGGGCATTGGCATACTTTGCAGCAAACCACTGGATACGTTCTTTATCTTCCAGGACCTTCTGCATCTTCTCCGGAATGGTCTGCAGCTCAGAGATATAGTAACCATACTGCTCGTCTGTGATTTTTCCTCTGACTTTTGCAAACTGGACAGCCAAGCAGTACATAGCTGCAAGCTGTGCGCTGTATGCCTTGGTCGTAGCAACAGAGATTTCCGGACCAGCAAGTGTGTAGAACACTTTATCTGCTTCACGGGCAATACTGCTGCCAACCACATTGACGATCGCCATCGTGGCGATACCCTTTTCCTTTGCAAGGCGCAGTGCTGCCAGTGTATCTGCTGTTTCACCAGACTGGCTGACAACGATCACGAGAGCTTTCTGGTCAACCGGCATTTTGCGATAGCGAAACTCAGACGCAAGTTCCACACGTACCGGGATATCTGCCATATCTTCCAGCACATATTGAGCAGCCATACCAACATGCCATGCAGAACCGCAGGCAACAATATAAATCTGCTCAAAGCTCTTAATCTCGTCCTCATTGATCTCCACGCTGGACAGATCAATAGCACCATTCCTGATCACAGAATTAAGGGTATCCTGGACGGCCTTCGGCTGCTCGTGGATTTCTTTCATCATGAAATGTTCAAAGCCACCCTTTTCAGCAGCCTCTGCATCCCACTTGATTTCTGTAGTCTGCTTCTCGATCTCGTCACCGTTCAGATCATAAAAATGAGCCTCGCCCGGTGTCAGCTTTGCGAACTCAAGATTACCGATATAATATACATTTCTCGTATATTTCAGGATTGCCGGGACATCGGAAGCCACATAGGTCTCGCCATCTGCAATACCAATGATCATCGGACTATCCTTACGCGCCACCCAGATCTCGCCCGGATAATCACGGAACATCAGCTCAAGAGCATAAGAACCTCGGACACGGACCATTGTCTTCGCAATGGCATCGATAGGACCAAGGTTGTACTTTTTATAATAGTAATCAACCAGCTTAACAACCACCTCTGTATCTGTCTGACTGTAAAAAGTGTAGCCGTGCTTCAGCAGCTTCTCTTTCAATTCCGTGTAATTCTCAATGATGCCGTTATGTACACCAACAACCTCAGACTCCACTGCACCGGAACCTGATTTACTGCAGTTACCGGATACATGAGGATGTGCATTGATCTGGCTGGGCTCACCATGTGTAGCCCAGCGGGTATGTCCAATACCACAGGCTCCTTTTAACGCTTTACCTGAATCTGTTTTCTCGACCAGATTCGTCAGACGGCCCTTTGCCTTCACGACCTCTGCCAGCGACTCTCCATCACGGACAGCCAGTCCAGCTGAGTCATATCCTCTATATTCCAGTTTCGACAGACCGTCCAGCAGGATCGGTGCTGCCGGCCGTTTTCCTGTAAAACCAACGATTCCACACATAGGTTTATCCCTCCCGTTATTTAAATCTCTCGTCTAATATACGTAAGTGCCTCAAAACATGGCGCAGTGTAAAATAACAGATTTTCTGTTATGATATCTGCATCATTGTTTGAGGCACTTACGGAATATCAATTAATGTAATTCCTGGTCACAGCAATGCAATGCTGCCGCAATCACTTGATCCATATCATAATACTTATACTCACCCAGACGGCCGCCAAAAATCACCTTCTTTTCCTTTTCTGCCAGTTCCTTATATTTTCCATAAAGAGCACTATTCCTCTCATCATTTACAGGATAATAAGGTTCATCTCCTGGCTTCCACTCAGAACTGAACTCACGGCTGATCACAGTCTTCGGAAGGTCATTACCCTCCTCATCCTTTCCAAACTCAAACCATTTATGTTCGATGATCCTGGTCCACGGAGTTTCACGGTCTGTATAATTCACAGCTGCATTTCCCTGGAAATTCGGCTTGTCCAAAGTCTCTATTTCAAAACGAACAGAACGATATTCCAGAGTTCCCAGTGTATAACCAAAATACGCATCAATAGGGCCCGTATAAACCACCTTATCTGCAATGGCATCCAGTTCTTTTTTGTCCTCCAGATAATCTGTATTCAGGCGAACTTCAATTCCTTCCAGAAGATTTGCTACCAGTTTTGTATAGCCGCCTACCGGAATTCCCTGATACAGTGCATTAAAATAATTATTATCAAAAGTCAGGCGCACTGGAAGGCGCTTGATAATGAACGAAGGAAGATCCTTACAGTCACGTCCCCACTGTTTCTCCGTATAACCTTTGATCAGTTTCTCATAAATGTCACGTCCAACCAGCGAAATTGCCTGCTCCTCCAGATTCTCAGGCTTTGTAATTCCCGATTCTTTCCTCTGTTCTTCAATCTTCTCAGCAGCTTCTTCCGGAGTCACAACACCCCACATTTTATTAAAGGTATACATATTAAAAGGAAGACTGTATAACTCTCCTTTATAGTTTGCAACCGGACTGTTTGTAAAACGGTTGAACTCCGCAAACTGTGTGACATAGTTCCATATTTTTTTATTATTTGTATGGAAAATATGCGCACCGTATTTATGCACATTGATTCCCTCAATTTTTTCTGTATAGACATTTCCTGCAATATTAGGCCGTTTGTCCACTACAAGAACTGTCTTTCCTAATCTTTTTGCTTCGTGAGCGAAAATCGCACCGTATAAGCCGGAGCCCACTACCAAATAATCATACATTATCATTCACTCCTCATATTTTGTAATTTTAAAGCTAAAATCATCACGATCTCACCATTGACAACTGTAATAATAATCATTTTTGATTCTCAATACCTGAATTTTGCTGTTTCTTAAAAATAACATCTGGAATCATATTAATTAAAAAAGACAGAACTTGATAAAATCACAATAATCAAAACAACATCGGAATAATGTATATTCCCAAGGCAACTATCGTTACTATTATAGTAATAATCTTCCAAATATTATATTCTCTATCCATTTTTTCTTTAGTTAAAGCATCTGGTTCTTCAATATCACCAATTTCTTCCTCAATTGAAAGCATCTGATGTCCCTTATTATGTGTATATACATAATAAAATACAATACATACTATTGTAATAATTCCTGCTGTAAGTAAGGCAACTTTATCAGCAAAGAGTAACATAAAGCAATATATTACAATAGTAACCAAACAGCCTAATACGCCTAAAGGAGCTTTATATGGCCTTTTCATATCCGGATAACTTTTACGAAGTCCTATATAGGATAAGCAGCCAATCATATAACATATAGCTAATGAAATCAATGAAACGGAAGCAATATAATTTATAGATCCTGTTGCGATCAAAATAAAGTTAATAAGCCCAACGCCTATTATAGCCACATACGGCGTTTTAAACTTAGGGTGAATCTTGCTAAGAAACGACGGAAGGCTCCATCTTCTGCCATTGTATAAATATATCTAGCTGGTGCCGCGATACCTGGATTAATTGTAGATAAATCTCCGCCAAATGCGATACCAATACATAAAAGTATAATTGGAAATCCGACTAATCCAACAGCCTTTAATCCCTCAGCGTAAGGCGCATCTGCCACTGCCAAAACACCATAAAATTTCTTAGGAACAAGTCCAACAAGAAACCACTGGAATAATGCATTTAACGCAAATACTAAAAATACAGAGATCTTAAAGAGCTCTGGGTAACGTATACTGCGGATATTTCGTCTCTGCTCCCATAGATACGCAAGTTTCAAATCCTGTATAGCACCACCATACAAGTCCAAAGATATACATCATCTCATTAAAAGGTGGTAGACTATTCATTGCAATACCGCCAAAATATTCTATATGTATTTTGGGAATCATGTACAAAAACCAACAAACAGAACAGCCCCAGAAAAAAAACATAAATGCTATCTGCGCCTTCCCGGATTGTTCAATTCCTCGATAATTTAATATTAAAAAAACAGCTACAAGAGCAATCGCAATTACGCGAGAATCCAGCCATGCAATGTTAAGATTAAATTGTTCCAATAGAATTTTAAAATAATTAGCAAATGCAAGTGTCTCTCCTGCACCAATTGCTACAACTGAAATGATATAATGCCATCCTGCCATATTGGCCCAAACCCTGTTTAATCCTCGTTTTGCGTAATTATATGTTCCTCCTGCACAGGGCAACGCAGCGGACATCTCTCCATAAATAAGGCATGGCCAAATTGAAATCAGCAATGCTATAAATGTAAATCCTATAATCCACGATCCCACTAAGCCAATTTGTGCTGAGCCACAAGTAAACAATCCTACCCCTACTACAGTTCCTATCGTCATGCTAATAGATTCTTTTAATCCAAGTACTCGAACCAATTTATTCTCTTTCATATATCATTCTCCTTCACAGTCTAAAATATGATCTGCATACTTTTCTGCCATATCTCGCCAATTAATAAGAGCGTCTCCCATAACTGCTCCACAGGATTCCCGATACAATGCCCATACGTACCAATAATAAGCAATAATAGCCGTATATGCCCAAAAATGATAATACCTCTTCTCAGTATAACTATCTTGTAAATATTCTTTTATGAAGCGTTCCGCTTCATCGAAATCATACATTGCGTCAACAATATAATATCCAACATCGATTCCTGGATCAGAATACCCTGAATATTCCCAGTCAATAAGTATTACATTACCGTCTGGCTTAATCATCCAGTTAGGTTTATAGGTATCACCATGACAAAAACATTTTTCGACCCCATCACCAACAGTCTTTTTATAAAGTAATTCGATCTTCCTTTTTAATTTCTCATTTTTTTCAAAACATTCCGGGGCTTTTTTTCGAAGTAGTTTTTCAATCTCCAATGAATCTTTCCATGGTTCCATCCCATAATCAACTTTAATACCCGAACCGTGAAGTTTTCTGAGTACACTTATAATTCTTTTTGAATCCTTAAACGAATTATAATCCGGTTCTCTGAATTCTGATACGAATACTGATATTTTCCATCCTTCATTAATGTCAGCATAAATGTAAGTAGGATCAATCCCTATTTCTTTTGCTTTAATCAGAGAATTTTTTTCATTTTTACGACTAATAATGCTGTCTGTCCCATCCCCGGGATGACGGTATATGTAATCCACACCATTAATTTCAAAAATAAATGATGTATTTGTCATTCCCTCACTTACATTGCGAAAATTCACGATATCTTCTTCATCGCATCTGAAAATAAGTTTAATATTACGGATAATTTCACTATGCGTATGTCCCTGATACTGGCTGTCAAACCTTCTCAAATCCTCGAAATAGTCAAATTCATAAATATTTCCTTCTTCATATTCTTTAAAATAGAATGATGGCAGATTATTCAGATTATCTTTAACCATCCATTCCCAAAAACTCCGATTATACTTTCCGACAGTCCTGTCTGCTTCCATAAGTTTAATAAAAGCGTTCGAGAAATCCTCATTCCAAAACGAATGTCCAAATAATACTTTTCCTGAATCCCTGTTTTTTTCCATCATAATGATTTTTCCATTTTCATCAGTATCAACATACATCTCATTCGTTTTTTTCTTAATACTTATCCCTGCGTTAAATGTCTGATACTCATACTGATTAAAAGGACTTTCAACAAAATAGCTATCACTTACACATATATACGTGTTTCTCAGTTTTTCTTTTGCCAGGTACAAACTTTCTATGTTATTCTTTATATTAAAAGACTCATTTATTATAAAATTAACTCCATATTTGTCCTCCAAATAATAAAACATTTCTTTTTTGTATCCAAGCACAATCGTGATGTTCTTTATTCCGGCATCTTGAAGCTGCTGAATCTGTCTTTCAATCAGCTTTTCTCCTTTTACTTCAAATAAGCCCTTAGGTTGTTCCAAAGATAAAGGAATAAAACGAGTAGATGCCCCAGCTGCTAAAATCACAGCATTATTTACACGATATGGTTCCAAAGCTTCAAGCCCAGTAGCAGTGATTTTAGATCCATTTTTCGCTATCAGTCCCGCTTGTATTAAATAATTAAAAACTTCTTGTTTTTGTAATGACTTTTTAACGTCTAAATCAGAAGAACAATTAATTCGTCCAACGCTACCATTATAAAAACTATTTAATATATTGAATTCATCTTTTTTCATTAACTCTTCTTCCTCTCATGCGTTATTTTGCAAAATATCCATCTCATAACTGATTTGAGTATATTTTCTCTGCCGCTTTAATGCTCTTTGCACAAATATGGATTTTCATTGCTGCCTTCATTTTTTACATTAAGTCTTGTATAAAAGTCAGAAAAGAATCAGTTTGCTGATGATATGTTTACAAAATCAAGAAGTAATATATCTTCACCCAATTTAATCATTTCCGCAGTTATATGCTCTTCTCAACAAGGTATGAAACTGCATCATCACTTTTATTTACATTTTCGCAACTATTAAAGTGAATAAAAATCCACAAAATCCTGATATGTATTAATTCCGTAATCTTTGAAATTATATTCCTCTCTCTCACCTACAAGATCATGATACCACTGAAGGGTTTCCTTCATATTAGGCACATCAAGGTTTACATACTCCGCGATCTGTATTAAAATCACCAGCCCGTATGAAAAATCAGCGGTAAAATATCTTGAATTAAAATCAGGGATATATCCCCCTTCTACTTTTATCGTTGGACTTGTCAGTCCCTTAAATCCGGTAATTCCCGATATCTTCTTTGTCATCGCTTCTGCAGTCGGGCTTTCATAATGAACACACAATGATTTTACATAGGATAAGTTAAACGGCAACGTCTTGCATAACTGCTGAACCTCTGTATCACAGGCGATAAGAAGCTCTGACGTTTCGTTATTCCAGTTTTCATAAAAAAGGGGAACTTTCTTGTAGACAACCCCTTTTTTCCAATCTCCGTACAAATTTCTGAGCCGCGTGGTATGGAGAATAGGGTTCGAAGGAGTAAGTGTAATATTTAAATAATTAGGAAGTGGCGTTGTTTTAATACCAATAATATTTTCAATTATCTTACAGCATTCTCCCGTCTCTTTATGTGGTATCGCAGCCACAAACATTTCATCTCTATATCCAATTGCCTTTACAGTATTTCCATATTCAGTAAGGCGGGCAACACTTGGCACTCTTTGTACCCCGAAAACTGTAGCACCTTTTTTAATACATCCATAAAATGCACACTCTCCACCACCAGTGCCCGGAACAATACATATTTTCAGCCCTGGTTTAACAAAAGGCTCTATTTTCTGTGCATTCAGCCGCATCAGTGTAGCAGGCATGGTCACAAAGACCAGATCAGCATTGGAAAATGCTTCCTTCTCATCATCTGTTGCTTTCTCAATGATTCCACGATGAATAATTTCATTCTCTTCATTTACAACTGTTAAAAGTTTGTTTATTTTTTCCGGTTTTGAGCCGTAAACTACAACCTTGTGCCCATTTTCTGCACAATGAGCAGCAAATTGAGTCCCTATATTCCCTGCTCCTACTATCGTTATATTCATATCAATCATCCTTATCTATATGTTTCATCCAATTGAGCAAGTTCATAATAATTATCTATCTCCATAATATCCTGTTTATTGCATTGTCTTATCTCTACTTTATAATTTTCTTTTTTGAGAATTAAAGGAACTTCCTCCAGAAAACGCCTTTATTGTCTTTATATATTTCAGCCCAGTCTGATCTCAGTTTCTGACAATCTTCCTTTGTCCAGTAGGAAATACCATAATAATTATAGCAATAGGTATTACCCTTTTGATATTCCGAAATATAACCATCTTTAAGTCTGAATGACCAATCATCTGTCTCCAGTGAATAGGAACCTAAAATATTAGATACATATTGATATTTTCTAAGCACCTCTGGATTTGTAATATATAGATCCGCTTCACAAAGATAACCGTTATTAATCTCTTTCGAAGCTAAGATCACTGAAGATATATTATTTTCTTTATCATACCGGTCATTATCTATAAAACGCACAAATGGATATTTTTCAAGAATTTCATTAAACCGTTCCTTTTTATATCCCCTTATTATTACAATATCTTTAATACCAACATTCACCAGCGCATCAAGCAACGTATCTATAATTCGTTTGCCATTAACCGTTACCATGGGCTTCGGTCTGTCAGCGGTAGCAGGCATCATTCTTGCTCCAAACCCCGCTGCCATAATAACCGCCTTTTTAACTCTATAGGGTTCAAGTGCTTCTATACCTTTTGAAGTTATAGAAAGCATCTGTTTTCCCTCAATATACCCAGAAATTTTGGCTTCCTGCAAACTTTTAGATACAGTATTCCCCGAAATCTGAATCGCATCAGATATTTCTCTGATTCCATATTCCTTTTTTCCATTTTTCTCAATGAAACATAAAACTTCAAACAAATATCTGTTCACTATCTCACCTTTTCTCTTTCTATCTATTTGTATATTCTGTATATGATTTATCTGTATCAAAGAAAACGTTTCCATGTAGCGAAGTACCTATAACAAATTTCATATAATCACCATATGTCCGCGATAAAATAGCATGATAATTAACTGGTACTGGTATTTTTAAGAATTCAAAATCCATCATTTCACATTTATCAAAATCATCTTTATATCTGTAAAACTTTGTATTCAATGGAGATAATGATAAGGGACCTTTTTTTTCACAGATTATCGAATCATAGCTTACTGCCGCCTCTTCCATTTTTTTATAATAATACAGAGAACTCTTGCTTTTTAGTTTATAAAGTGGATAATATAATGTCTTTATCAACTGTTTTATTTTGCTATCTGATGATGCAAAAATCACTCCAGACCAGGCTGGTTTTATAAGCTTTTTCCTTCAGCATGGCAACTTTTTTCCGAAGTGCTTTTTCTTCTTCTGCATCATCCGGGATATTATCAAATGGAAATATATCTACAAATATACCTTGATTAAACTTTATATTTTTCCTGGTATCATTTGCCAATATAGCTGCCGTATCAGTTCTTCTGATCTGAACATGTCCGCGCAAAGAACCTGGATCTGTATATTCGGTCTGAAAAAAATACGGATATTTAAATTCTTTCATTCCAACCTCACACAGTTTATTATAATTTTCACGGTCCATTTCAAAATCAATATCATCATCCCATGGATAAATCCTTTGTGCCGGACAGCTCCAAGGGTTGTTCCGCCATCACTAAAAATCTTTATATTATATTTTTCACAGACTTCTATGATTTTCGCAGTAATATCTAATTCAACCGCCCAGACCTCTTTCATCTTTGATGCTACCGTATATCCACATCTGACTTCCTCATCTAAAAATCCATCTGGCAACTCTATATTTAAATCAACCATTTTAGTATTTATTCCTCCACTCTTCCGGGCATAAAATATGCTATAGAAATATCTTCAAGTATTATTTCCTTCTTCTTATGATTTTCAAAGCATCATAAATAACATTATCTTTTAACACAATTAACATAATTCCATATAATGCCATGCCAAATATGACCTGACATGCAGAAATGCTTATACTTCCCTGATAGTTTCCACCTATAAACAATACTGCCCAAAACATCACAAAACCAGCAATCAGTTTCTTCCAAAGAACATTCAAAATTTTTTTCCAATTTATAAATCCCTTGCTCATGTGAACATAAATAGCACTGATGACACACTCTGCCACAACGCTTGCAAGCGTAGCACCATTTGCACCATATTTATAAATCAATGCCAGATTCAGCAAAAAATTGGTTACTGCTCCCGCAATAATTCCTTTGGAGCTTCTAGCACGCTGACCTGAAGGGGTTAAATATTGCGACCCCATAATATTGCTAATACAAATCACCAACGGTAATGGACTCATTAAATACAGAAGCGTAACTACCGGTTCATAACCATTTCCAAAAAACCATGGAACAAAATTCCTTGCAGCTCCCCAAATTCCAAACATAATTGGAACCGCAAGCGCAAAAATAAATTCGAAGCTTTTATTAATTTTATCCTTAATTTCTTCTGTCCGACCTTCGGCAAAAAGATACGATTGTCTGGAAACCATTACCGTATTCAAAGAAAAAAGCAGACTTTCTATCATACGGATAATTTTTGTCGCCTGCTCATAATAACCGTTTAATTCTTCAGACTTAGTAATTGCGCCAATCATTGTTTTATCTAACACAGTATAAACAGATGTTGCAACTGTAGGTATGAAGTATGCGAACGTCTGCTTTAAATGGATTTTGAATGGATGAAGCGTTTTAAACTCTACTTTCGTTAATAATTTAGGAAGATAAGTCCACATAGAAATATTACCGATCAATCCTGTGGCAGCCATAATGCCTACATACAGGAATATGTCGGTTTCTTTTTTTACAAAAAGAAACAGTAATATAATTCCTGTGATTTTGACCAAAGTATTTCGAATAACAATATATTTAAATTTTTCAAATCCTCCAAAATACCAGGATATATCAAACGCAACCGCCAAAACTGATAAAGTCAGTACACTATAAATTGCTGTATACTGTGTTGAAATAAAAATCCATGCTATCCAAACTATTAATGATACTGCTGTAGTCGTAAGTGAAAGAATTTCAATTTCCCAAAACAATTTAGAAGATGTTTCCGGATCATCACGATGCATTGCTATTTCTCGCTGTCCATAAGAAGCTGTTCCTAAAGCTGCAAATAGTGTAAAATACGTCACTATTGAATTTGTGTAACTATAAATTCCAACTCCGCTAGAACCTAACACTCTGGAAATATATGGTGCAGTGATCAATGGAGTGATTAAAGAGAGCACTTGATATATCGTATTATATATATTAATTTTTTTTTTATGCTGGTTTGCATCA
>ENA-OQBT01000198-OQBT01000198.1-human-gut-metagenome-genome-assembly--contig:-NODE-198-length-41902-cov-2.910449_pt1 | contig 41902 bp, 49 predicted proteins | sample MGYA00242749_ERZ504557 | MGnify/ENA primary metagenome ERZ504557 (study PRJEB26092, sample SAMD00036243) | human gut metagenome | host: Homo sapiens | study: EMG produced TPA metagenomics assembly of... | reverse complement strand
GGAAATTCGGTTGCACCAAAACCTATTCTAACATTTTTTTGCAGGAAGGGTGTCTTTTACAATACTTTTTTGTATTATAAGGCCACCAAAACTTTTAATCCTTTAGCAATAAGTAAAGAATAGGCGCCTTCCTACTTGAGCTCCTTCAATAAAACCTTTAAGTAGTCAAAAATATGCTCTACTGATGGCAAATGCAATCTTTCTTGTGGTGTATGGGCATGGGTAATGGTTGGCCCGAAGCTAATCATCTGGGTATTAGGCATAACGGCTTTCAAGAGACCACATTCGAGACCGGCATGGATAGCGGTTACTTTAGGTTTTTGACCGGTTACTTTTTCATAAAGAGCAATGGCTTGTTCTTCCAAAGCGCTACCCGGTTCATATTCCCAAGCCGGATAGGAGCCCGCAATTTTGGAAGGAAGACCTAAGGTGGAAGCTAAGAGATGGATTTTCTTGGTTAAGAAGTCCATGGAGCTTTCGGAGAGGCTGCGGATGGAAATCAACAAGTGAATGGTGTGTTCCGTTTCTTCCACGATGGCGATGTTATTACTTGTTTCAACGAGGCCTTCCAAGGAATGGTTCATGGCAAACACACCGTTTGGTGCGAGGTATAAGAAGGTAAGTAAGGATTCAGCGTGTCACCGCCGTATACGGTATCAGGTAATTCGGCATCGCTTACGAGGATATTGATTTTTTCATCCTGTGGTGTAAATTCACTGCGATAAGCTTTCATTTTTGCTTGAATCCAAGTGGTTACCGGTTTAACATCCGCTTCTTTTACGAGGATAGTGGCTGAACCTACGCGAGGGATGGCATTGTGTTTAGTGCCGCCCGTGAAGGAAGCTAATTGGTAATTATATTGAGACGCTAATTCATATAAGAGACGGCCGAGAATTTGGTTGCCGTTGGCCCGTTCTTTGTGAATTTCAATACCGGAGTGGCCACCCAAGAAGCCGTCTAAGGTTAACTTCAAGCCGTGCGTGAATTGGGAGTCGCGATTATCGCGAAGGCGTGGAATTTCAACGTCCACACGGCACCCGCCGGCGCAACTTACTACAAATTCACCCTCCACTTCGGTGTCTATATTGAGGAGGTATTGACCGTGGGTTTGACCTTCTTTAACAGCCAAAGCACCATCCATACCGGTTTCTTCGCTTGTTGTGAAAAGACATTCCAATGGGCCGTGTTCGATTTCGTCGGAATCGAGTACAGCAAGGCTCATGGCAACGGCGATACCGTTGTCGGCGCCAAGGTTGTTTCGTTGGCATGGAGCCATTCGCCGTCAATAATATGTTCAATCGGATCGGTTAAGAAATCATGGGTTGAAGCGTCACTTTTTCACAAACCATATCCATATGACCTTGCAAAATGATGCTGGGGCGGTTTTCATAACCCGGCGTAGCGCTTTGCGAATAAGTACGTTATTGGCACTGTCCTGTTCAACTTCCAAATTACGTGCTTTGGCGAACGCAACGAGCCAGTCGCTGACAGCTTTTTCATTACCGGAACCACGTGGAATTTGATTCATTGCTTTAAAAAACTCTAATACTTTTTGTGCACTCATAAATACACCCCATTTACTAAATATTGTTTAAGATTGTATACAAATGTATACGAAGAAAAAACTACAACTTTATAGTAACACATTTATGTTGATTTGTGACAAAAATATTCTTAACTATATAGTATAGAAATTGGAATTCATGATGAAATGTCATTAAAAAAGTTGTACACTGAAATTATCGACACATCGATTTTTATAGATAAAATTACCCTTTGCATAGCCAGTGAAAGGAATTCTTTGTTATAATAATATTGTAAAAACCTTGAATTAAGAGGAGGGTATGCTATGGCATATACTAAAAAAATTGTTGTTATCGGCACCGGCGGCACCATTGCGGGACAAAGCGGTTCGGCCGAAGACTTGACGGCTTATCAGGCGGGGGAGCTTACCATTGACGAAGTGCTGGCTATCGTGCCGGGCGTTGAAAATTATGGCCCTTTTGAAAGTAAACAACTCTGTAATATTGACAGTTCAGATATGACGATGGCTATATGGATGGAGCTTGCCCGGACGGTTCAAGCTGCCGTGGATCGTGAGGATGTAGCGGCGGTAGTCATTACGCATGGCACCGATACAATGGAAGAAGGCTCCTATTTCTTGCAGTTGACGGTGCAAACGAATAAACCTATTGTCATGGTGGGCGCTATGCGTCCGGCCACCGCGATCAGCGCGGACGGACCGCTCAATTTATTACAGGCTATGCAAATAGCCCGTTCTCCTGAGGCGGTAGGTAAAGGGGTGCTCGTTACCTTGAACGGTACGATTAACTGTGCCCGCGAAGTGGTTAAACAACATACAACCGGTTCCGATGCGTTCGGCAATGCCTTTTTCGGTCATATCGGGTTTGTGCAGGACGGCATAGCGCGTTTTTACTATGAATCCTTGCGTAAACATACGGCGGCCAGTGAATTTGCACCGCTTACGGCAAAAGAATTGCCTATGGTGGCGCTTGTTTATTTGTATGGCGGTATTGATTCCAATGTATTACACTCCGTATTACAAACTAAGCCCCATGGCTTAGTGCTCGCAGGGCTTGGACATGGTATTTTGCCGGAACGTATTCGTCAGTTGGTTGAAAACCTTGATATTCCGGTGGTTCGTTCTTCGCGAACCGGTAGCGGCATGGTATCGGCTATGCCGAATGACAGCCGCCACGGCTTCATCGTTAGTGATACCTTGGCTCCTTCGAAAGCACGCATTTTATTGACCTTAGGTTTGACTAAGACGAAGGATAGAGCCGCTTTGCAGGAATATTTTTACGAATATTAATGCAAGTAGCAGTGTAAGAAGCAGTGTAAGTAGCAGTGTAAGTAGCTTAGATTTTGGCATACAAAAACGTGCTATCTTAAGTCATGGTATTTCTTAAGATAGCACGCATATAGTAGGTTAGAGTATGTTAGAGTAGCTAGGAGAGTGTTAGCTTGTTTAGGCCTCAGTGTCAGTCTCAGCTTCTTCCTTTTCATAGGCCGCTTTAGCTTTTTCATAGGCTACTTTTCGCTGAATGTTTTCAAAAGCCCGTTTCATAGCGAGACGAACGCATTTGGCTAAGGTGTCGCCGAATAGGGAATAGGTGCCGCTATCGGTTAATAACTCTCCATTCGTATCGATGGTGAGGACCACGCCGTCGGTGGCTGTACCGGTGGCGTAGGCACCGCTTATAAGGCTGTGAATTTCCTCGTCCCGAAAGGCTGCGCATTTAGCTTCCGTTACGGTGATTAAGGCTTTGGTTAATGCCCCGTCGGTTAAGGCCTTATTGGTAAAAATTAAGAGATTGATTGTCCCGGGTTGGCGGAATTTACCGTCCTTTTCTTCATAGTAATAACCGTCGCCGGCGCAATGAGCGGTCGCTTCAAACCGCCGGTAGCAATGGTTTCTACAATGACATCACCGGCTGTTACTTTGGCGTACGCATGAAACTCCATGGTAGCACTTGTGATGAGGCCGGTGCAGAAGTTCAACGGATAATCTTCCTGCTCGAATTCGGCACTCAAATAGCCGGCCGATGAGCCGCCGGGCAATTCCTTTTCCGTTTCTACAAAAAACGGCAGATTCTGATTGCGAATGGCCATGATGTGATGGAGACCGCCATTTAAAGGACCGGTGCTCAAGCTGTAGCGCACATCGTCAAAGGCAACGACGATGGCAGTGTGGTGAAGCTTGACTTGACCGCCTACGGCTAATTCCGAAGGGGCCGTATATGGATTCTGTATAGTTGGTTTTGTCATAACTGACTCCTGTTATTTTGATGTATATGATATATATTCTGTACTACAGTTATACTATGGGTGATGTGCCTGACATATGTTAGCCCATATATAAAGGGCCTATCGACACATAGTGTTATCATATATGTTTTTTTATATTTTGTCATCCATTGTTTTTTTCAAAAAACACAATAAAACAAGTAGTAAAACGTTAGTTAATTATTAAAAGAAAGCGAGGCGTTTATATGTTAGTTGCAAGTGTACAAGAGGCTGAGCCGGTGTCGAATGCAGTTAAAAACCAAGTGGCGGACAGCATGAGTTATGTGGATAAGCTTATTAATTTCTTTATTGATCGCGGACCAAGCCTGATTGTGGCCGTTCTTATTTATATTGTGGGGCTCTATATTGCCCGTTTTATTCGTGATGTAGCCATGCGCATGATGCGCCGTGCCAACTATGATCACACGGTTGTGTCTTTTGTGAGCCAAATTATCTACTACGGTGTGTTGGCTATTGTGCTTTTGACGGCTCTTAACTCAGCAGGCTTCCCGACAACGTCCTTATTGGCAGCCTTTGGTGCCTTAGGTTTGGCCATCGGTCTTTCCTTGCAGAGCAACCTGTCAAACTTTGCATCCGGTTTGTTGATTTTGATTTTCAAACCGTTTAAAGCCGGTGATGTGATTACGGTAGGTTCTGTGACGGGTACGGTTCGTAGCATTCAGTTCATGAACACTACGATTGTAACTAAAGAAATGCGCACTGTCTTTATTCCGAATTCCATGCTCACGTCTCAGCAGGTTACTAATGCTACGTATCAAGATACGCGCGTGGTACCGTTTGTGTTTGATATCGGTTATGATAATGACCATCATAAAGCGATTGACGTTATTCGTGAGGTTATGGAAAATGATGAGCGCATCGTCAACCGTGAAATGGTTGAAATCGGCATCTCCGAATTTGGTGATAACTCCGTGCGTATCGCGGCATATCCGGTGGTGGAAAACCGCAATTACATGCAGGTGTTCTATGATACCATGTCGTCCGTAAAAGATCGTTTTGATGAAGAAAATATTGATATTCCATATCCTCAACGCGTTGTTCATATTCAGCGCAGTGGTCTTGATGAAAATGCGAAACCTTTGAGCGATATGAGTCAATATGTAAAATAAGGATTGTTAGACTATGAAATGTTGGCAAAAAATAGTAAGTGTTTTTGTATTAACCGGTAGCTTGTTTACCGGCGCGGCACTATCGGGAGCAGCGGTTTGCGCTGCTTCTGATAACGCCGTAACCTCGAAGGCGGCGGTATCTTCGGGCAGCCAAACCGGTACGTCTGAATTAGCCAAGCAGGCAGAGGTGTTTTTGGGTGAAAAAAATAGCGCTGCAAAATCGGTCGCTGTGCCTGGTTTTGCGCCGAAGCGGCGGTTCTGATGAATGCCGATACGGGTGAAGTATTGGTGGCCCGCAATGAAAATAAACGGATGCATCCGGCCAGCACGACTAAAATGGTGACCCTATTAACGGCCTTGAAATTGCAGGGGACGCGTCTTGATGAATTGGCTACGATTAGTCCTTATGCGGCATCCATGGAGGAATCCAATTTAGGGGTGAAAACGACAGATCAATTGCCGTTGCAGGCTGTGGCGGAAGGCATGATGGTGGCCAGCGGCAATGATGCGGCTGTGGTAGTGGCTGAAAATGTAAGTGGCAGCGTGTATCGTTTTGCCTTGGAAATGAATGAGGTAGCCAAAGAAGCGGGCGCCACAAAGAGTCACTTTTTGAATCCTCATGGACTCACTGAAGTGGGCCATTATTCGACGGCGTTGGATTTGGCTAAAATAGCCGCATACGGCATGAATATTCCCATGTTCCGTGATTTTGTAGGCGATGATTTTTACAAAGTTCCTTATGAAAACCGTAAACCGGTTTGGGTGCGCACGACGAATCATTTTATTCGCAGCAAGTATGAAGGGGCGAATGGCCTCAAAACGGGCTATACCGAAGCCGCCGGTGAATGTTTGATTGCATCCGCAACGCGCGACGGCCATACTTTGATTGTGGTCCTTTTGAATGACGATAATCGTTGGGTCGATGCGCCGGCATTGTTGGATTACGGTTTTGCCAAATTGGGCGTAACCGGTAAATAGGGCCGGTCGGTGTAATAAAATTGGTCGCAGCCGGGAATTTTAAATAAATTCGGAGCCCGGCAAAAGAGCTTAGTATACATAGAGATTAGGTATAGGATGAGGGATAGTATGAAAGAAGCAACAAGTAAGACCAGTGCATTTTTTGCATTTTTGCGGCGATTGCGATTTATTCGTCGCTGGGGCTTGATGCGTAATATGGAGCCTGAAAATAATCAGGAACACAGCCTTGATGTGGCGTTTATCGTTCATAACCTGGCGTTGTTACACAATTTAAACGGCGGCACGGTAGACGTTAATCGTCTGGCCGTAGCCGCCATGTATCATGATGTGAGTGAAATTTTTACCGGCGATATGCCGACTCCGATCAAGTATTTTCATCCGACCCTACGTGAATTGTATGGTCAGGTGGAACGATTGGCACAGGAAAAAATGCTCCGCACATTGCCGGCAGAACTTCAAAAGGCCTATGAGCCGTATTTGCTAGGTGAACTCGACGAAGTAGAAACAAAGCTTCTCAAAGCGGCTGACACGATGGCGGCGTTTATGAAATGCGCTATCGAGAAAAAAGCCGGCAATGAGGAGTTTAACGAAGCGTACGACAGCATATTAAAAAAGCTCCACGCCATGGAGTTACCGGCAGTGGAGCAGTTTTTAACGCTATATTTGGAACCTATGAGTGCGTCCTTGGATACGCTGAATTATTCGTCCTTAGACGAATGATGCTTAGCTGATGCCGGCGCTATGACGGCTGAATCGGCAGATAAGGTTGAGTCGGTAGCGCGGACGATTCAGTAGCGGAGATGGCGCCGGTGGTTGCCGTGTCGCACATAACCGGCGTTGCGCAGCAGTACGGCTTTACCGCGCCACGAGAAAGCACGGTCGCCATAGGCCGCTTTGAATGTCTTATTGGTAAGGCCTACGAGCTCTGCCGGATTGACATAGGGCTCAACGGTTTGAAATTCCGGAATTGGTGTGGTAGGCACATTGCGGTTGTGAGGGCACACTTCCTGGCAAATGTCACAGCCCCAGATGAGCGGCGTTTTTTGAATAATGGCCACTTCATGAGGCGGCAAGTCGCCTTTTTTCTGGGTAAGATAACTTTTGCAGGTTTCAAAACCGAATTCTTTACGGCCCAACGATTGGCCGGGACAGGCGTTAACACAGCGGTTGCAGCCTAAGCAGGTACCTTCCATGGGCTTGTCCGCATCCAATTCGCAGGAGGTTAGGAGGGTGCCGATGGAGGTGTAGCTGCCCCAAACGGATGAATGAGGGCGCGGTTTTTACCAAACACACCAAGCCTGCGAGGTAGGCCATGTAACGATCCGCCATAGGGGACGTGTCGCAGTGAATTTCAAATTCCATGGTGCTGTCCATTTCCTGTAAGGCTGTGCCGAAGCGTTTGAGGTAGTCGGGAATGACCAGATGATAGTCGGGCCCCCAGGCGTAACGCGGTAAATTGACGGGCTTTTCGGTTTTTACATAATAGGGAAAAAGGCAAACGATGGCACTCTTAGGTGACTGTAACGCCGTATTGGCGCTGAGGCGTTCCTCTAATGTGCCGTTGATGAACGGACAGGGATTGGCCGTGTCGATATAGTTTGCCGCATCGTCCGGTAACGGCCATGGGGCAATGCCCACGGCGGGAATATTTAATTTTTTGGCTATTTGAAAAATGTCGTTTCGTGTTATCATAATACAGTTATTATGACAAATTTTCCTCAAAAAAGCGAGAATTTTATGTATTGCTGACGGTAGACTTTTATAATAAAAGTGTACAACAATTCAAGTTTTATAGGTATAATTAGGAGGACATCATGTTGATGTATCGGCAATTATTGCAGCCGAAGACGGTTGCCGAGCTTATGAAATGGCCTTGAAATTTAAAACAGCTCCATTTTTGGCCGGCGGTTGTTGGATCGGCTTAGGGAAATGGCGTTGGCCTTCGGTTATTGATATGAGCGGGTTGGGACTTGATTATATTCGTGAAGAAGACGATTATTATGCTATCGGTGCCATGGCTACGCAAGGTGACGTGGAACGGTTTGCGCCGTTTCAGACTTATGCGAAAGGCCTTTTGGTAAAAGCTGTGCATCCGATTTTGGGCGTGCAATTTCGCAATATGGCCACTATGGAGGATCCGTGGCGGCACGCTTCGGTTTTTCGGATATTTTACCCGCTTTATTGGCTTTAGAAGCAGAAGTTATGCTTCATCAGAACGGCGTCATGCCATTATCCGAGTACATGAATTTTAAGGAAAAAGATGTGCTCGTTGAAATCCGTGTGCCTAAGAAAGTAACAGCCGTGGCTATTCATACTTTGCGTAAATCGACGAGTGATTTTCCGTTTTTGACCGGCTCAATTCGTAAAGATGAAACAGGCTATCACATTTATATCGGCTGTCGTCCCGCAGCAGTGCGTGAAGCGGTTAAGGCCGGTAAATTATTGAGTGCTAAAGGGATTACGGCCCTCGAAGAGGCGATGGCTACCGCGGCCGATGAAATCGCGTTTCAGACGAATTCGCATGCGTCGGCAGATTATCGCGCAGCTATGACAAAGGTATTGGTAAAACGTTTGGTGCAGGAGGTAGAGCAGTGGAGGTAAGTTTGATAATAAATGGTAAAAACTACAAGTGTCGGTTGAACCGGATGAAATGTTATTGACTACCTTGCGCGGTCAAGGCTATTTCAGTACGCGTCGCGGTTGCGATACGCTGAATTGCGGCCTTTGTACAGTATGGCTGGATGGTAAGACTATCTTATCTTGTTCCTATCCGACCTATCGGGCGGCCGGTCATGAAGTGACAACGTTGGAAGGCCTCGCCGATGAAGCGGCGCTCTTAGCGGATTGTTTGGCTGCCGAAGGGGCCGATCAATGCGGTTACTGCACGACGGGCATGATGATGAGTGCCATGGCGTTACGCCGTCAAAATCCGAATCCCACCGACGAAGAAATTAAAGATTTTCTCGTAGGTAATTTATGCCGTTGTACCGGTTATGAATCACATTTACGCGGCATTCGTCGTTACTTGGAGGAGGTAGAGGCATGAGTGAAGCATTAAAGGCGCGCCAACATGTAGGCAAGTCTTATAAAAAAGTAGATGCCGCTACGATTTTGAGCGGCCGTGCTGCGTATACCGAAGATTTTGTGCCGCCTCATGCGTTGGTTATTAAGGTGCTCCGCAGTCCGCATCCGATGGCTAAAATTTTAGACATTAATGCTACGGCAGCTCTAAAGTTACCGGGCGTGGAAGCGGTTTTTACTTATAAAGATGTGCCGAAGACGCGGTTCACTTTGGCAGGCCAATCCTATCCGGAACCATCCGCCTATGATTCCTTGATTCTGGATCAGTATGTACGTTATGTAGGGGATGCGGTCGCTCTCATCGTAGCGAAGGACGAAGCCACAGCGTTGCAGGCCATGAAAGTAGTACGGGTAACTTATGATGTGATGGAGCCGGTTCTCGATATGCGTACGGCGCTGGACCATCCGACGGTGATTCATCCGGAAGATGATCTTCATTACAATATGCCCGTAGGCGGCGATCCGAAGCGCAACTTGGCCTGTTCTTACAGCCGTGTGGTAGGCGATATTGAAGGGGAATTGGCTAAATGTGACTATGTGGTGGAAGACACCTATTTTGATCAGGCCACATTGCAGACGGCGATGGAAACATTCCGTACCTTCTGTACGCTTGATCAGTTTGGTCGTTTAGTTTGTACCAGTTCGACGCAAATTCCGTTCCATGTGCGTCGACATATTGCCCGAGCCTTGGAAATTCCCGCTACGAAAGTGCGCGTAATTAAACCTCGTATCGGCGGAGGCTTTGGTTCTAAGCAAACAGCCTGTACGGAACTATATGCCGCTTTTGTCACTTGGACTTTGAAAAAACCGGCCGTTTTGATTTATGACCGTCATGAAGCTAATAACTGTTCAACCAGCCGTCACGCTCGTGAATGGAAGATTCGTTTGGGTGCCACTAAAGACGGTATCATTCAAGTTATCGACATGGTGGCTATCTCGGATGCCGGCGCTTACGGCACTCATGCTTTTACCACTTTTACGGCGGGCGAACATAAATCGGTGCCCCTTTACAATAAGGGCAAAGCGGTTCGCTATGAATCCAATATTGTGTACACCAATCACATGGCCGGCGGTGCGTTCCGCGGTTACGGTGCTACGGAAGCCTTGTGGCCGCTCGAATGTGCGGTGACTAAACTCGCTAAAAAGATGGGCGTCGATGAAATTGAATTACGCCTCAAAAACCTTATTAATGTGGGCGAACGTTCGCAGGTTTACGCGCCGGACGAAGTGCTTGAATCCGGTCTTTTAAAAGAAGCGATTGCGAAAGCCAAAACGATGGCTCGTTGGGATGAACGCCCTCACAGTTGGCAGATTGACGAAACGCATCGCGGCGGCTTGGGCGTGGCCTTGGCCTTCCAAGGGTCCGGCGTAGCCAATGTGGATACGGCATCGGTAGAAATTAAGCTCCAAGATGACGGCTATTACACTTTGTATACCGGTTCCACTGACATGGGCACCGGGGCTAACACGATTTTGATGCAGATGGCCTGTGAAGTATTGGGCTGTCCGATTGATCATATGACTTGTTATGAAGCAGATACCGACGTAGTACCGTTCGATCCGGGTTCGTATGCATCCAGTACAACCTATGTAACGGGAACGGCCGCTAAATTGGCCGCGGAAGATTTACGGGCTAAATTGCTTAAGACGTTTGCTATGTATTTGGAAGTGGCCGAAGAAGATATTGATTTTGACGGCGTAACGGCCAGAACCAAGGATGGCCAAAAATCCATGACGACTCAGGAATTGGCACCGAAGTTGATGGTCAGCTTTGGTCATGAAGCACAGCAACTCGTCGGTTTTGCCACCTGGGGTAGTCATACGTCACCGCCACCGTTCATGGTAGGTATTGCGGAAGTGAGTGTCGATACGGAAACGGGTCAGGTAACACCGCTTGATTATTATGCCGTAGTAGATTGCGGTACGGTGGTGAATCCGAAGCTTGCCAAAGTGCAGGCGGAAGGCGGTATTGTGCAAGGCATCGGTATGGCTTTGACGGAAGAAATTAACTATTCGAGCACGGGCCGTTTGGAAACTAATAATCTGATGCGTTATAAGATTCCGACGCGCCTCGATATGGGAACGCTCCATATAGATTTTGTAGAATCGCATGAGCCGACCGGCGCTTTCGGTGTGAAATCTATCGGCGAAGTAGTCATTAACACATCCTGTCCGGCCATTCAAGGGGCCATCTTAAATGCTTGCGGAGCAGAATTAACTACATTACCTATGATTTCAGAAAAGGTATTTCAGGCCTTGATGGCGAAAGAATAAAAGGTAGGTATTTAATTTCGAGCTAAACGTGCTCGTACTGAGGAGGAACGGCATGATGATTCAAGCTAAACATTGGAATTCGTTGATTGAACCGGGGATTACAGCCATTGTAGGGGCTGGCGGTAAGACAACTGTATTGTCTAATTGGTAGAATATGCAGGTTTAATAGGACAGCCGACATTAGTTACGACGACTACCAAACTGTATGAATCTCAGGTAGCTTTGTGGAATCCCTATTACGGGACTGATTTTAATGATGCGGAAGATGCATGTCACAAAGCTATGCAGCGGGGACGGTGTGCAGCTTGGTTCAGCGGTGTGGACGGCACCAAAGTAACCTCCTTGAAGCCCCAGGCTATTGATGCGATGTATATGGTACATCCAAATTGGCAAATTTTGGTTGAAGCGGATGGTGCTAAAGAAAAATGGGTAAAAGCACCAAAAACGACGGAACCGATTATCCCATCCAAAACGACGACTACCATCGGGGTAGTAAATTTACAAATGCTCGGCACTGAACTTACGGAGGAACATGTTCATAATTTAGGCGCTGTAGCGCAGATTATGGAACGTGCCGAAGGGGCCGTAGTTACGCCATCTATGTTGGCGCGCTTGGTACTGCATCCGCAAGGTCTGTTCCAGTACAGCAAGGTAAGCGAATTTTATTCTGTACCGGTTATGATACGGTGCAGCATCGCATTATCGATTCCTTCCTTGACGCCTTAGCGGACAGCAAATTCTCTATGATTGTTTTGGCCGACGCTATAAAGCCAGCTGCGAAATTGCCCGCGTTATTCAGTGGCAATAGAAAGACTGTAGGAATTTTCGCACAAAACAAGGTTATATGCATAAGCTGATGCATAGCCGGTTTTTAAAATCAGCAGTGATTAGGAATACACAATGGAAATTGATGTAGTGATTTTGGCGGCTGGGCTCAGCCGCCGCATGGGGACCTCCAAAGTCTTGTTGCCATGGCGCGGAGGTACTCTGTTAGAAGCCGCCTGTCAGGTATACGGTGGCTTGGGAGGCAAACGAATTGTAGTTATAGGGGGAGAACGGGCAGAGGAAGCGGCACGCATAGTAAATGCATGTGGCTTTACTGCTGTTTATAACGAAAAACCGGAAGCGGGGCAAAGCCGTTCATTGGCTCTGGGAATCGCCGCCCTGGCTGATTCTGCAAGGCCTGTGCTTTGCGCCGTGGCGGATCAACCGCTGATGACGAAAGAGGCTGCAGGGCAAATGCAAGTTGCCTACAGTAAACTTGAGCAAAATGATAAGCCCATTCTGTGTCCTTTGTATGGGCCGAATAAAGAAAGGGGCAATCCGGTTATTTTTTCACCTGATTGGAAAGACGCTTTACAACAGTTAGTGGGGGATGAAGGGGGTCGCCGTCTGATTCGAGGGGCGGCTAAAGAGTATGTGCAATTTATCGAAATTTCAGAACCTATCGGCGTTGATGTAGATACGCCGTTTGAATATGAACAGTTGTATAATAGGCGAGGAAAAATATGAAACCATTAATATTAATGCGCAGTGGCGGCGATATTGCCTCCGGTTGTGTGTATCGCTTACGCCGCGCCGGTTTTCCTGTTGTGATTAATGAATTACCGATTCCTACGATGATTCGTCGCAAGGTGTGTTATGGGTCGGCTGTGCATCGCGGGGAAGTTTTATTGGAACGTTACGTGGCGCGCCATGTGACTTTGGCGGAAGCTAAAGCTATTTTGGAGCGCGGCGAAGATATAATACCGGTAGTGACTGAGGACTACGAACCGTGCTGGAGGCCTTGACGCCGGATGTGGTGGTGGATGCCATTTTGGCCAAACGCAATGTAGGTACGCGCAATGACGATGCGCCGCTGGTAATCGGTTGCGGACCGGGCTTCACCGCCGGTGATGATGTAAATGTCGTAGTGGAAACTATGCGCGGTCACACTTTGGGCCGTTGTATTTATGACGGCTCCGCTTTACCGAATACGGGTGTGCCCGGTAATGTAGGCGGCTATACCATTGAGCGGGTTATGCATTCCCCGTGTGACGGTTTATTTACGGCGCGCGTCATATCGGTGAAGAAGTGGAAGCCGGTGAAACCATCGGTTTTGTTGACGGAACACCGGTTGTCTCTCAGATTGCCGGCATTTTGCGCGGCGTGTTGGCATCCGGTTTGATGGTAACGAAGGGCTTTAAATTAGCCGATGTGGACGCTCGTTGCGAGAAATCTCACTGCTATAGCATTTCCGATAAGGCCTTGGCGGTAGCCGGCGGTGTTATGGAAGCTATAATGGCATTTTTGTATGAAGAATCTAAAAAGCAGACGGCCCATAAAGGGATGTCGTCCGATATAGATTTACATTAAGGTAGAATTTGAGGTTTTTATGAGTTTATATGATGTAATTGAAAAGCGTTTGTCACAAGATGAAAAATCAATCATGGTGACTGTTTTAAGTGGTGAACGACAAGGAGATAAAGTATTGTATAGTGAAAAAGGCGAAGTGGTATATGGTGATGCGGTTGATGGCATCTGCATCAATCCGGAACAACGCCCCGAAGTATTGAATTTGGGAGCTATGGAATGCTTTGTACAACCGGTTGAAAAAGATCCGGAAGTATTAGTGCTGGGCGCCGGCCATGTGAGTCGCTGTATTGCGGATATGCTATTATTTATCGGCTGTCATGTAACCGTAGCCGATGACCGTCCCGAATATTTACGGCCCGACTTTTTCGATGAACGCGTTCGTCGTCAATGCATTGATTTTAATAATCTGGCAGCAAAGTTGCCGCTTAACAACTATAAGGGTATCATCATCGTAACCAGAGCTCATGAATACGACAGCATTTGTCTTCATCAGGTACGCCATTTGGTAGATGCCACCTATATGGGCATGATGGGCAGTCATAAACGGGTGTATCATGCCTTTGAAGTATTAAAAGAAGAAGGCTGGACCCAGACGGAATTAGATAAAATTTACGCACCTATCGGCTTGTCGTTGGGCGCACAAACACCGGAAGAAATCGCCTTATCTATTGTAAGCGAATATCTGGCAGTAACTCGTGGTCATAAGGGCGGTTTCTTATCGGAAGGAGCGAAGTAAGCATGAAACGAGAATTTGTCCGCTATTTACAAGGACATGAGAAAGATACCTTGGCGATTGCCACAATTTTGCAGACTCACGGATCTACACCGCGCAAAGCGGGCACCACTATGGTGGTACATCCGGACGGCTCTATTTTTGGTACCATCGGCGGCGGCCGGGCAGAAAACGAAATCCGTTTGAGTGCCTTAGAGGCTCTTAAGTTAAAAGAAGCTCATCGTCGAATTATGGTGGATTTGAATGATGATGCTGCTGTTAAAGAAGGCATGGTATGCGGCGGTAACCTGGACGTTTGGATTGAAACGCAGAATGTATAATCCGTTGTAATTATTGGTTATCAAATTTACAGCACTCTCAAAATAAGGTAAAATAAAAGAGTACCTGTGCGTTAGCGCAGTGTACTCTTTATTTATTTGTGAACCTCCTGAGGAGTGGTTATATATGATGGCACAGTTGCAAGGTTTAATTGAAACATTCCGCTTCGGTGACTTAGTCGATATTTTATCGGTAGCGGTTTTATTATATTATCTATATAAACAAATTCGAGACACTCGCGCTATGGCGCTGTTAAAAGGCCTTATTGTACTTGGTCTTATTAATGTGGCCAGCCGTTTCTTTGATTTACACGTTATCAGCTGGTTGTTGCAGCAAGGGATGACGGTCTTATTGGTTGCGTTGCCGGTAGTATTTCAGCCGGAATTGCGCCGTGCGTTGGAACGATTGGGCCGTGGACGACTTTTTTCAAAATCACAAAGATGTGAGTGAAGTTGAAATCGATAGTTTAGTAAATGAAGTAATGGCGTCGGCGAAAGTCATGTCCCGTGATCGCATCGGTGCGCTCATTGTATTTGAACGTGAAGTGGGGCTCGGCGAAATCATCGATACAGGCATCGAGATTGACGGTAAGGTGTCTAGAGAACTTTTAAATAACATATTTATTCCGAATACACCGCTTCATGACGGTGCCGTTGTTATTCGCGGCAATCGCATTATGGCGGCGGGCTGTTTATTACCGTTGACGCAGGATCGGTCCTTAAGCACTGAATTGGGGACGCGTCACCGTGCGGCTATCGGCCTCAGTGAACAGGCTGATGCGGTAGTATTGGTAGTGAGTGAAGAAACCGGTAAAATTTCCTATACTTACGGCGGTCATATTTATCGTCATTTACCGGAAGAACAATTGCGCGAATCCTTGCGTGCCTTCATGGAACGTCCTAAGAACGCGTTGTCCTTCTTGAAGAAATGGAGGGCTAAAAAATGATGCGTTTTATTCATAAAATTCAAGGTCATTGGATGGCTAAAATTTTGTCCCTCTTAGGTGCCATTTTATTGTGGTTCTTTGTAATGAAGGAACAAAATCCGATTGTGGATATTAATTACACCGTACCGGTGCAGATGCAAAATTTGAATTCCCAATATGTAGTTGAAAATATTCCGTCGGAAGTGCATATCCACTTGCGCGGACCGCGTAATTCCATCTTAGCCATTAATCAAAGCACCCTTAAAGCCTATATGGATATGGGGGATGTGGCACCGGGTCAGCAAAATATTCAGGTGCAGTTTACCCCACCTTCCGGGGTAAGCCTCGTGAGCATGACTCCGGATTCGGTGAACGTAAATGTGGATGAATATACTTGCGTGAAGTACCGGTAGAGGTACAACAGCTCGGCAAAGTCCCTGAAGACGTGGCCATTAAATCCATAAACACGGTGCCGAAAGTGGTAACCGTAAGCGGTGCGAAACAGCAAGTTGATGCAGTAGCCCATGTGGTACTGCGCGTTAAAATGAATGATCGCCGCGCTGATTTTACTGCCTCCGGTATGATGGTGGCTGTTGATACAGCGGGCAAGGCGGTAGACAATGTAACAATTACGCCACGCCAAGGGCAGGCTCAAATTGACTTAGAGCAGATTCGTTTTGAGAAAAACTTACCGGCTGTAGCCAATTTAACCGGTACCTTGAGCAATGAGTATGCAGTTAAGAGCGTTACCGTAGAGCCGCAACAAGTTCTTGTGAGCGGCAAAGAAGGGGTCATTAAAGACCTCACTGAAGTTCGTACTATAGATATTCCGCTTAACGGCCAAGTTGCCAATATTGAAGGGGACTATGATTTAGTATCGAACGAAAACTATACGGCAACTCCGGCGAGAGTGCACGTAATTGTAGAAATCGTCAAAAAATATTTAGGAGACACTAATGCTCAGAATAATTAATTTTCGAGTGAATGTAAAAAATAAAAATCCCCTGGAAGCCTTACTTGTTCATAAATTTCCTGTCTTAAAAGATCAGATTCAAGAGATTCATGTAGTGAGACGAGCCGTAGATGCTCGTAAAAAACCGCATATTACCTTCGTGTATACCTTGTTCGTAGCGGTGCAGAACGAAGTGGTGGTTATGAAAAAGCTTGGCCGTGATAAAAATGTGAGCACCATGGAGCCTATCGAACCGGAACCGATTGTACATGGCGAGCAGGTTCTGAAAGAGCGACCGGTGGTGGTCGGCTTTGGTCCGGCCGGCATGTTGGCGGCTTTTTACCTCGCCCGTGAAGGCTATCGTCCCATCGTATTGGAGCGCGGCCAAGATGTAGATCAACGCTCTCATGATGTGGAAACCTTTTGGCAAACCGGCGAATTCAAAGCCGAATCGAATGTACAATTCGGTGAAGGTGGTGCCGGTACTTTCTCGGATGGTAAATTAACCACCCGCGTTACCCATCCGCGACTCCATGAAATCGCCAAATATTTTGTTCAATTCGGGGCGCCGCAAGAGATTCTCTACAAACATAAACCCCATGTAGGGACCGATGTTTTGCGTGGTATGGTGAAGGCCATGCGCGAGCAGATTATCGCCTGGGGCGGTGAAGTGCGCTTCGGTGCGAAACTTACCAAACTTCAGTTGGCAGCTAATCAGGTGGTCGGCGTTGAAGTGAATGATGAAGAAATAATTCCCACGAGCCTGGTATTGGCCGGGGTCGGTCACAGTGCTCGCGATACCTATGAAATGCTCTATAATACGGGCATTGCCATGGAAAGTAAACCTTGCCGTAGCGTGCGTATCGAGCATTCCGCAGTCCATGATTGATTATTTCTCAGTACGGCATCGAGCCGGCTGAATTGGGCCTGGGGGGCGGCGGAATACTCTGTTGTCTACCATGATAAAGAAACCGGGCGTACGGCGTACAGCTTCTGTATGTGCCCGGGCGGTGAAGTGGTGGCCTCCGCGTCGGAAGACGGTCACGTGGTTACGAACGGCATGAGTTTATATGCTCGTGCCAGCGGTGTGGCCAACAGTGCCTTAGTAGTTACGGTTGGGCCTGATGATTTCGGGAACCATCCGCTCGGCGGCGTAGCCTTCCAGCGTGAATGGGAAAAGAAAGCCTTTGAGTTGGGCGGTCATGACTATAAAGCACCGCTGCAGACGGTAGGCGATTTCTTGGCCCGTCAAAAAGGGACTGTGCCGGAAGGGAATGCGGCAGCACCGCATTCCTATCGTCCCGGCGTAGTGGCGGCAGACCTCCATGAATGTTTGCCAACCTATGTGACGGACGTAATGGAGCGAGCGTTACCGTATTTCGGACGTCGTATTAAAGGATTTGATGAACCTCAGATTTGTATGACCGGTGTAGAAACGAGAACCTCCTCACCATTGCGCATTTTGCGGGATGATGATCGGCAATCGCCGACGGTCAAGGGACTATACCTATGGGTGAAGGAGCCGGCTATGCAGGCGGTATCATGAGTGCCGCTTTGGATGGTGCGGAAACAGCCATTCGTGTTATGGTTGCGTATAAGCCGTTGAAGGCGCAGGAAGGAGAAGCGTAATGTCTAGATTATTTGGCACCGATGGGGTGCGTGGCGTAGTAAATGCTTTTTTGACGCCTGAATTGGCGTATCATTTGGGACGTGCGGCAGGATCATATTTCGGCCGTCAAAAGAAACGTCCCGTATTCCTTATCGGGCGCGACACTCGTATTTCCGGGGCTATGCTTGAAAACGCATTGGCTGCCGGCATTTGCTCCGTAGGTGGCGATGTAGTGGTAGCCGGTGTTGTACCGACTCCTGCCGTTGCCTATTTAGTACGCAAACATGGTTGGGATGCGGGTGTTGTTATTTCCGCATCTCATAATAAATTCCCTGATAATGGGATTAAATTTTTCGACGGCGAAGGCTTTAAATTGCCGGATGCGTAGAAGATGAATTGGAAGAATTATGCAGTCAAAGCAGCGAAAATAATTTGGAACGGCCTACAGGTGCCGATATCGGTCGTATTTTGAACAGCCGTGAATTGCTCATGAATACGCCGCTTTCGTAGAAAGTACCGTAGATGTGTCCCTCGAAGGCTTGACTGTGGTATATGATGGTGCCAACGGAGCCGCTTCGGCTGTAGGTCCTGAAGTATTTGAGAAATTAGGTGCCAAAGTTATCGCCATCAATGTTGATCCTGACGGCGTTAATATCAATGAAAACGCCGGTTCCACTCATATGGAAGGCCTCCAGGCCGCTGTTGTGAAATACGGCGCCGATGTGGGGATTGCCAACGATGGTGATGCGGACCGTTGCCTTTTGGTTGATGAAAAAGGTCAGGCCCTCGACGGCGACCAAATCATGTTACTCTGCGCCAAACAGCTTAAAGAACAGGGCCGTTTGAAGCAAGACATGATTGTAGGCACCGTTATGAGTAACATCGGTTTCCACAAAGCGGCTAAAGAAATGGGTATGAAAACCTTTGCTACCGCTGTAGGCGATCGCTATGTACTTGAAAAAATGCGTGCCGACGGTTATTCCATCGGCGGTGAACAGTCCGGTCACGTTATTTTCCTCGATTATAACAGCACCGGTGACGGTTTATTGACCGCCGTGCAGATGCTTGCATTGCTTAAAAAATCCGGTCAACCTTTATCGGAATTGGCAAAAGTTATGGTGAAATATCCGCAATTGCTTATCAACGTTCATGTAGTAACAAAAACGGGTTGGGATGAAAATCCGCTCATTCAGGCAGAAATTTCCGAAGCCGCTCGTGAGCTTGGTGAAAACGGTCGCATCTTGGTGCGCCCATCCGGCACGGAAGCGTTAATCCGCGTTATGGCGGAAGGTCCGGACCATGAACAATTGGAACGCATTTGTCATACCGTGGCTGAAACCATCGGTCGTGAACAAGGTCTTGTAGAAGAGTAAGGCTAATTGATGCATAGCTGAATGACCTTAGGGGCTCTTCATTGAGCATAAAAGAATAAAGATATAAAATAATCAAAATCCATAGCATGATAAGCGTCTTGGAGTATCAAGATGCTTGCCTGCTATGGATTTTTCACGCTTTTTGGCCTTCTTTACTTTAATTCCGGTATCGGTTATAATATATTAACGCAGTATGCTTTGTTGAGAGAGATATTCAGAAACTTTTTGTATGCTCTCTATATGCTTACAGATGATTAAATAAAGTCTCTAATGCGTGTACAGCAGGCTACTGCAAGACTGTCGCAACTTAAGTAAAGGAGAGAACCAAATTCGTAAAGGCGAATAGCGCAGGCACTGATCGGGGACAGCCGATTTCAGTAGAGAGGTAGAGGAGTATCGAAACATCAGCGGATGCCTCTCGGCCGGCTTCAGTCGTTATATAAGTTACAATGTCTATCGGTGACGATGAGAACAAAAGACTTATACGAAGCAATTGGAGTAGTCTGTTTACAGGAGGATACAACCATGTGTGGTATTGTAGGATATATTGGATTTGAAGATGCGTCCCAGTTTATGTTGGATGGTTTGTCTAAGCTCGAATATCGCGGCTATGACTCTGCCGGGATTGCCGTAATCGGTCCGAATAATGTAATTAAAGTGCAGAAAAAAGTGGGCCGTTTGGCTAACTTGGAAGGCATTGTTAAAAACGACCCAAATCCGGGTCATATAGGTATCGGTCATACTCGTTGGGCCACTCACGGCCGTCCGTCGGATATGAATGCTCATCCGCACACCGATGCTAAAGCTTATTTGCCGTTGTACATAATGGTATTGTAGAAAATTACTTACCGATTAAAGAAGAATTAATCAAAAAAGGTTACGAATTCAAATCCGAAACGGATACGGAAGTAGTAGCCCACTTATTGGCTGACTTATACGACGGAGACTTTGAAGGTACCGTTCGTCGCGTATTACAACGCATCGAAGGTTCTTACTCTTTGGTTATTTTGTGCGCCGACGATCCAAGTCGTATCATTTGTACTAAAAAAGATAACCCTCTCGTTATCGGTCTCGGTAAAGGTGAAAACTTCATCGCTTCCGATATTCCGGCCATTATCAATCACACCCGTGATACTTTTATCATGAACGACGGTGAAGTAGCGGTTGTTACTAAAGATTCCGTACGTGTAAGCGATTTGGCGGGTAATTTAATCAATAAAAAAGTATACCATGTAACTTGGAATGCAGAAGCAGCTGAAAAAGGCGGTTTTGAACATTTCATGTTAAAAGAAATCTACGAACAACCTAAAGCAATTCGCGATACCTTGACCGGTCGTATTTCCAAAGATAACAAAGATGTTATCTTCGAAGAATTGGGTTGGGAACCGGCTGATGTAGCGTCCGTTAACCGTATTTTGATTACTGCTTGCGGTACCGCTTATCATGCAGGTTTGGTAGCTAAATATTATATTGAACAATTGGCGCGCATTCCGGTAGAAGTAGATATCGCTTCCGAATACCGTTATCGCGATCCGTTGACTGATAAAAATACCTTGGCTATTGTTATTAGTCAGTCCGGTGAAACCAGCGACACCTTGGCGGCTTTAAAAGAAGCAAAACGCCGCGGCGCTCGTTCCTTGGCGGTAACTAACGTTGTAGGTTCTTCCATCGCTCGTGAAGCAGACCAAGTAATTTACACTTGGGCCGGCCCTGAAATCGCCGTTGCTTCTACGAAAGCTTACACAACGCAGCTCGTAGCTTTATTGTTACTCGCTGTTTACATCGGTAAATTGAACGGCAAATTGGATGCTGCTTTGGCAGAAAAAATCTTAACCGATTTACATGAATTGCCAACTCTATGCAATGAAATCTTTGAAACGGTTGATGATATTAAAGCATTTGCCAAAAACTACGGTTTCCGTGAAGATGCGTTCTTCTTGGGCCGTTCCATCGACTATGCCGTAGCCATGGAAGGTTCCTTGAAATTGAAAGAAATTTCGTACATCCATGCGGAAGCGTACGCCGGCGGCGAATTGAAACACGGTACCTTAGCCTCATCGAAGAAGGTGTGCCGGTTATCGCCTTGGCAACCCAGGAAGATGTACGCGAAAAAATGATGAGCAACATTAAGGAAGTTAAAGCTCGTGATGCGGTTGTTATCGGTCTCGGTCTGGCCGGTGATACGGAAATTTCCAAATATGTGGACCACACAATTTTTGTACCACGCTCCGATAAATTTACGGCCCCTATTTTGGCCGTTGTGCCATTGCAGTTATTGGCTTACTATGCAGCCATTACGCGCGGTACCGACGTTGATAAACCAAGAAACTTGGCTAAATCCGTAACGGTTGAATAATTGCTTATTGATTTTTAGAATCCTAACCGTGTCTATATGAAGATGTAGCCACGGTTATTTTTCATGTACAGAATGACGTTTTCGGGGTACAATAATATATAATACATACAAAAGATTTCGCCGGTGTGAGAGAGGACGAAATCTTTATAGGAGGAATTTTTATGTCAGTTATTTTTTCAGGCATTCAACCGAGCGGTGAATTGACCTTAGGCAACTATTTAGGCGCGTTGCGTAACTTTTTGGATTATCAGGAGAGCGATGAATGCTACTACTGTATCGTAAACCAGCATGCTATCACGGTACCGCAAGATCCAAAAGAACTTTTTGCCAACACTCGTCGCTTGGCTGCACTATATTTAGCCGTAGGCCTCGACCCTAAGAAAGTTACCTTGTTCGTACAGTCCGAAGTACCGGAACATGTACGCTTAGGTTGGGTTATGACGACGATCAGCTACGTGGGCGAATTGGAACGCATGACACAGTACAAAGATAAATCGCAAAAACGGGGTGACTCCATTCCGGCCGGTTTGTTGACCTATCCGCCACTCATGGCTGCGGATATTTTGCTCTACCAGACCAATTATGTACCGGTTGGGGAAGACCAGAAGCAACATATGGAATTGACCCGCGATTTGGCCCAGCGCTTCAACCGCGTGTACGGCGAAGTTTTCACTATTCCTGAAATTAAACTCGGCGTGGGCGGTGCTCGCGTTATGAGCTTACAAGAACCGACTAAGAAAATGAGTAAATCCGATGACAATCAGATGGCTACCATTCGCTTGTTGGATGATGAAAAGACAATCGTTAAGAAGATTAAACGAGCTCAGACTGACTCGGAAACTCCGTTCATTATGACAAAGAAAATAAACCGGGCATTTCCAACTTGATGGGAATTTATGCGGCCATCACCAAAGAATCGTATGAAACCATCGAACAACGCTATGTGGGTCAGGGCTACGGCACGTTTAAAAAAGACGTAGCCGAATTGTTGGTAGACACATTACGCCCGATTCATGAACGTTACAATGACTTAATCGACAGTCCTGAATTGGATCGCATTCTCGACGAAGGGGCCGTTAAAGCTCGTGAAAAGGCAAGCAAAACATATCGTGACGTAGAGCTTGCTATGGGCTTCATCGTAAATAATTATCTGTATTTAGGGGAACCTTGGGCTGATGCTGGAGGTGGGAATATGGAAGTACGTGAAGTAACCGAACGCTTTCCTTGCGGTGAAGTAGAGGAAACGTTTGCCGATTATATATTAGTATCTTGGGTTATGTGGCTGTTTTTTGGTGCCGTGGCTACTTGGGCCGTGTGGCATTCACAACGCGGTGTGGTTTGGAATCATATCGCGATTGACTACATCATTGTAGGTTTTTGTGTATGGCGCATGACAAGACAAAGACGCCCGTTGGTCTACGTTTGTGAAAAGGGGATTGTCATCAGACGTCGGCCGAGTAGTCTTTGGGAGCGCATTGACATGCTCTGGAATGGTGACCATTACTACAATTTTATTCCGTATGCTCAAATTATCGGTTTTACCGCTAATTGGGAAGAAATCCACATGGTAACCGAAAGCGGGGTATCCTTATCGTAATGGTGGACTTACAGTTCGTAACCTATAAGGATAAACTTAAATTGTTGTCGGTTATTGATGAACGCAGTCATACTGCCATGTAAATAACAGTGAACGTGCAGCGGTCCGGCTTTTGTCGGACCGTTTTTTGTTAGTGTATAGGCCGAATTTGCTGTTTTGAAATTAAAAAGGCCGGCCGGTCTATTTCATAACTATGACTTTTGGTAAAAGTTCCTATGATTAATTAGAAGTATAAATTAAAATTTAACTCTTTATTTCTTTAGTTAGATAAAGTATAATGAGTTCATGAATTAAAACTAATGCTTTGGATTGAGAAAACAGAAAGAGGGGACTTAGTTATGAAGTTGAAGAAGATGTTGGCCTTGGGCCTGGCAATGTTTACGATGGCGGCGTTTGCAGCCGGTTGTGGTAATGACGCCGATAAAGATAAAGCGGCCGCCACTGAATTACCGAAGAAAATTGTAATCGGTTTGGATGACAATTTCCCACCAATGGGCTTCCGTGATGATAAGGGCGAAATCGTAGGTTTTGATATCGATTTAGCCAAAGAAGTGGCGAAACGAGCCGGTATGGAAGTAGAATTTAAACCAATCGACTGGGACAGCAAGGAAGCAGAACTTAAGAGTAAACGTATCGACGCTTTGTGGAATGGCTTAAGCCTTACACCGGAACGTGAAAAGAATATTTTATTCTCCACCCCATATGTACAGGATAAACAAATCATTGCCGTGCGCGCTGATTCCCCAATCCAAAGCAAAGACGACTTAAAAGGTAAAATCGTAGGTACAGCAGGGTAGTAGCGTAGAAGCGGCTGTTGAAAAAGATGCGCAAGAACGCGGTTTTAAAGAAGTGAAAAAATATGGCGACTTCGTTAACGCCTTCATGGATTTGGAACTCGGTCGTATTGATGCCCTCGTAGTTGACGGTATCGTTGGTCAGTTTACCATGACTCAAAAACCGGGCGTATTCCGCTTGGCTAACGGCGACTATGGCGCTGAAACAATGGGCGTTGGTTTCCGCTTAGACGATAAAGCGTTACAAGCCAGAATCAATGAAGTATTAAAACAAGTAATGAATGACGGCACAGCCGACAAGATTGCTGAAAAATGGTTCGGCAACAGTAACTTATTAAATAAAGATGCTTTTAAATAATCGCTTTGTGGCAGTGATGGCGTAAGGCTGTAACCGTTTACACAACCCGGTTAATATAGCAGTGAAGAAAGGAGGTAGTCCTTACCTCCTTTCTTTCTTTGAAAGGAGTCAGTTTGATGGAATTAATAGACTATTTATTGAAGATTACGCCGGTCATCGCCAACGGGCTGGGAGTAACCGTCTCCCTGTTTTTAATCGTATTGGTATTGTCCGTGCCGTTCGGTGTTTTAGCGGCTCTGTTGCGCTTGTCACCTATCGGCATTGTACGCAAAATTATGGCATTCTATGTATATATTATGCGTGGCACCCCGTTAATGTTACAGATCTTATTTATTTACTACGGCTTGCCATTCATTCCTTACGTCGGCGTGCAACTCGACGATACGACGGCGGCGGTTATTTCCTTCGTGCTCAACTATGCGGCTTATTTGTGTGAAATCTTCCGCGGCGGCATTCAATCCATTCCGAAAGGCCAGTATGAAGGGGCCAAGGTTTTGGGCTTTACCTATGTACAGACCATGCGCAAAATTTTTTTACCCCAGGTAATCAAACGCGTTTTACCGCCGTTGGCGAATGAAACAATCAACTTGCTCAAAGATACGTCTTTGGTGTATATTTTAGCTATGAACGATGTTCTTAGAATTACGCGCGGTATTGTGCAACGTGATTTTGACACGTCTGCTTTTATCGTGGCGGCTATTTTCTATTTAATAATGACCTTTGTATTGACTAATATTTTTAACTATTTGGAAAAACGTTACGCTGTGTACGATGAATAGGAGGACTACACATGAGCTTTATTGAAATGAAAGAAATAGAAAAAAGCTTTGACGGCCTACCTGTTCTAAAAAAAGTATCCCTGGCTATGGATAAAGGTGAGGTTGTGGCTATCATCGGACCATCCGGTTCGGGGAAATCTACATTTTTACGCTGTTTAGGTCAGCTGGAAGTGATAGACCGTGGTACAATAGTAGTAGATGGTACACCTTTGGTACAGACTGAAGGGGACGGTAATGCCGTGTATACTGATAAAAAGACACAGCAGGCACTCTTGCTTAAAATGGGCATGGTGTTCCAGCAGTTCAATTTATTCCCACACATGACGGTTTGGGATAATATTTTGATTGCCCCGCAAATGGTAAAAGGCATGAAAGCCGCTGATATTGCTCCGACGGCGGAAGCGTTACTAAAAAAAGTAGGCCTTTGGGAGAAAAAGGATGTATATCCGTCCAAATTGTCGGGCGGCCAGAAACAGCGTGTGGCCATTGCCAGAGCATTGGCCATGAATCCGAGCATCATGCTTTTTGATGAACCGACGTCGGCCCTTGATCCGGAATTGACCGGTGAAGTACTGCGTACGATTCAACAATTGGCGGAAGAGCATATGACGATGATTATCGTAACCCATGAAATGGCGTTTGCCCGTCAGGTGGCGGATCGCATCATTTTCATGGCGGACGGCATCATTCAGGAAGAAGGCAAACCGGAAGACGTTTTTTACCAATCCAAAGTCACCACGTACCAAGGCATTTTTAGATTCTATGCTATAAGTAAAGGAGACATATGTAATGAAGCAACGATGGCAAATGCGAATTGCTACCTTAGCGGTAGGGGCACTGTTGGGCGTAGTCGGCACCGGCTATGCTAAGAGTTTACCGACTTATGATACGACGAAAGCAACGGCGGAAGCTCAGACTTTTGAAGCTCGCGGGGTTCACAGTGAATCCGATTTACCGGCGGCGTATCAATCGTATGCTACCACGATGATCACAGAAATTCGCGATTACTCTGACGGTTATACATTTACCGTGCCATGGCGTCTCACCAATGGTCGTTATGAATCACAAGCTAAAGATGACGGCAGCACCGAACGCGGTTATTTCTTTAACTTGGCGGAAAGCTCTATTTCCGAGCCATTCCTTGTTTCTTTTACCAAACGTGACAATATTGTGGAAGGCAATGTGAGTTTGCAACAGTGGAACACTACTTGGTATAACGAATCTGTTACGAATATGACGAAAGAACGCTACCTTGCTTTGTGGCGTGAAAACCGCAAGGACTTAAGCGGGTACACCTTAGACGGCGATTTATTCGATTTCAAAGGGGCTACGACGGCTCGTTGGGACTCCTTCGTGCGCAGTGATGCTGGCGAAACCGGTTCTACTTTCTTTGATGCTGAATTTATCATGGCGGCGGACCCTACGCAGCGATATACCATGACCATGATGTATCCTAGCAAATACAATGATTATATGATGCAGGGTGTTGTAAAGAATGTCGTGCCTTCGTTTAAACTTATGAAAGAAAAATATCGCAATACGGGCAACTTGGTATTAACCGATGAAATCAGTTATATTAAACCAAGCGGCTTTAAAGTGGTAACACAAAATAGAAACGGTGCCGTTTTAACCAAAGATTTCTATCGCATCGAAGTGGGCCTATTCCCGATGGATAAAACCGTATCCATCGATTCCCGAGCCAGCTATCCGACTATGACGGCTCGTCAGGAAATTGCCGATTTCTATGTAAATGAATTAGTCACCAATTATGGCGCTACGATTGAAGGTTATAAAACTTTGATTGATAACCATAATACGGGCTCCTTAATCGTAGGCAGCTTACAACGTGGTGAAGGGGTAGCCATTAAGTTTGCTTCTTACATCACCCTTACCGACTCCGGTCAAGCCGTTGTGGCTCGCGTTATGGCGCCGGATAACGGTCAGTTTACCGACGAAGACTTGATGAAAATGGTCGAAGGTGTTCGCATTCAGCACAAAGGCCTTTTGAGTGGCGGTACGGTTATACTGTAAGCGTGTGCAAGAGCTTCTGTTTAGGTTCGCATACGGTGATATTATGAGTATCTCCGCATTAATTTAAAAATTCTAAACTTTTTTTGAAAATTTTTTGAAATAAAAAAGGACTTTTGTAACTCCGTAGAGAATACTTAAGTATAGAAGAAGTCATCGTGAATGAATCGAATCATTCACCAATGGGAGGGATTCATATGCAAGAACAAAATAACGCTAAAGTAGTATACAAGACGATAGTTGTACCGGCTGACGGTTCCGAGAACTCGAAACGTGCATTACAGCATGCTGTTTCGATTTGCGAACGTAACGAAGCACAGCTTGTTATCGTACACGTAGCCAATATCGTGTCCGCTATTTCCAATTTTGACCAGACCCCTATCAGTGGCGGTTATGTATCGGAACAAATCGCGGAAGACATGGAAGAAACAGGTAAAAAGATTTTGGAAGACGTTTCCAAAGATGTACCTGCTGATATTGCTGTTAAAAATGTATTTGAAGTAGGCTCTCCCGGCCCGGCTGTATTAGCGGTAGCTAAGAAGTTTAATGCCGATTTAATCGTAATGGGCAGCCGAGGCTTGGACCTTTGAAAGGTTTATTTATGGGCAGTGTAAGTAGCTATGTAACCAGTCATTCTACTTGCCCGGTGCTCGTTGTCAAATAAATAGTCACATATGAGGGGCTTTGCTCGCCAAGGGGCAAAGCCTCTTTTTAGAATGGAGGTACTATGAATAAACAACGGATTGTTTGGCTTCATGAACAACTGCCCGAGTGGGAGGCAAAGGGTTGGATTTCTAAAGAACATGCGGCACAGATGCGCGTGTTTTATGGTACCGTAGACACCACTCAGGGGCCTTCGCTCAGAAGGTTATTGGTGTTATTATTAGGGCTGTTGTTAACGAGTTAGGTGTATTTTTACTCTTTGCCGGTTATTGGTACAGCTTTTCACCGGCCGGTCGTATGGACTGGTGTATTGCGCTCTTGCTCTTGGCGGTTATCGCTTTAGGCTTAGGTCTTTGGAAAGCGCTAGGGGGAGCATCTATGCGGAAGGCATAGGGCTTTTTTATGTGGCGACCCTTACCATCTCGACGGTGCTCATGAGCGATACCTATTATACGGGTGAAGGCTGGGGCTTTTACGCCCTCATCATAATGCTCCTCACCTTGCCGGTCATATATCTGTTGGGATCCGGCTTCACCATGATGGCCTATCTCTTAATTGGCCTTTTATGGAGCGTATCGGCGCGGGAAGTTACCATGTGGGGTGAACCTGTTTGGTTATGGCTTCTTCTGGCAGCGGGCAGTCCGTTCTTTGCGGAGCAGTTACGTAAACGCACACGCTCATATTTGTCCACGTTGTGGCTCTCATGGGCCTATGTGGCGGCTATTTTCGGGGCGTTCTTTTTTACCATTACGTCGTATAACTTATCGCTCGGTCTATTCTTTGTAGCGTCTTTATCGGCGGCCACTTATGCACTGGGCAGCTTGTCCCGCGAACAGGGTCTCTGGTCTTTGCCGTTCCGCGGTATCGGGGTACTCGGCTCATGTATGTGGTCGTATACGGTACATTTATCAGTACCTGGCAGGAAGAAGCGGCGGCTTCGGCTGATTGGCTCAGTATCGGCTTAGGAATAGTTGCCTTAATCTTGGTTGCGGGCGGCTTAAATGCACTTTGGCAAAAACGAATGGGCACGGATCTTTTAATCACGTTTTGTCCTATTGTAGTAGGGCTTTTGATGTTGTCTGTTCATTGGGGTGTGACACCGCTAACCGGTTCTATCCTATTTAATGTATATGTAGTATTATTAGCCATTGTCCTCTTGTGGCAAGGTACGGTAACCAAACGTGTAGGTTTGGTAAATGGTTGTATTTTTACCTTCTTAGCTATGATTGCGGCGCGCTTCTTTGATCCTACGTTCTCCTTTGTTGAACGCGGTTTTACCTTTATGGTAACAGGCGTAGCTATTTTTGCGGTTAACTTGTTCTACATGTGGCGTAAGCAATCGCAACAGGCGCAGGTGAATACATCGGTAGCCAGAGCCAATCGACGTTTACGTCGTCGCCAAACCTTGGGTGATGATGAACATATTGAAGTGACGGATACCGGTGAACATACCGAATCGGCCGGTAATTATACGAGTGCGCCGAGCGATGATCGAACGGGGGCAGACGCAGCGAAATCTGCCACTGTTAAAGAAGACGGTAATATGGCCTATACTGCTCGCGAGCAGGAATCGGCGGCCGCTGTAAGTTCTGATAAAACGACGGCACGAAAGGGGGAATCCTCTGATGCGCAATAGAGTTTATATAAAATGGATTCTCTTTATTGTAGTCGGTATTTGTACTTTGCTATCGCCGTTTTTTATTCAACATCGGTCCACCTCATTGTTGCAAGGTGGCGGTGAATATCAATGGCCCGTGTCCTTGTCGCGTACAGCCGGTTGGATTCCGTCCGATTATTTGGAAGTCAGATTTTTAGGCAGTCGCGGACCATGGCAGGGCGGTCGTTTGCCGGTGTATGACCAGGAAGTATATGTGTGGGTAACGGCTAAGCCGAACGGCATCTTGGAAGTAACCGGCGTGTCCGATAAAAAGCCGACTACAGGCGATTATATTTTTGCGCGCGTAACTCGCGTAGATAATACGGATGTAGAATTTAAACTATTATTTAATCGTGTGACCTTGGATTTAAATAAAGTAAATCCCGATTTTTACACGACCTATAAAGGAACTTTATTGGCTACGCTTAAAATCAAAGACGGCCACGGTATCGTTACGGGCGTATATTCGCGCGGTATACCTTTAGAATTGGCTACCCCTGAGAGTGAAGCACAACAGGAAATTGACAGCCGCACACCAATCAATCAAATCGGTGAACCGCAGGCAACTGCTGAAGCAACGGCCGCCATTGACGGGGCGGGTCAAAATTAAACTGGTTAAATTTGCTTGTTTCGTTATATAATAATTAAACAGGCTCTGAAAGCTTTAAGTAACCGTTAGCAAATAGAAGTCTATAAGTATTAGAACGTGAGAATATAAATGGTGTAATAGGAGTTAGGTATGGATGTTGCTCATGCACAAGTAGATGTGCAAGAATTGGCTGATTTGTTTAAAGTGCTGGGAGATCCTACGCGGATTCGCATTGTGCAGCAATTATTGAATAAAGAAATGTGTGTAACGGATATTGCTGAAGCCATGGGTATGGGGCAATCCGCTATTTCACACCAATTGCGAGTGTTGCGCAAGCGCGCTTGGTAGCATTTCGTAAGGAAGGGAAAACCGTGTACTACAGCCTTAATGACGAACACGTGGTTATGCTTCTCAGTCAGGGGATTGAGCACGTATCCCATCAGTAAAAACAGAATAGCCCTAGGGTTAAACGTAAAAACCGCCTGCAAAGGCGGTTTTATTTTGTTCTGTAAATACAATGTTGCAGACTTAATTTTATGGCAGCGGTTTAATTTTGTTATATGAAGCAGTTGAAAATCGTGGTAAGCCGCATTATGAGAGACATTTTCTTTTGACTGGTGAGAGTGGTATAATAAGATGTTAACGTTATTTATGAATGAGGAAGTTTATGAAATATACAATCTTTCCAACAGATATATGGGAACCTTAGCTGTTTGGCAACATTTTGAGGGCGAGGAAAGGGTCTATTGGCATGATACGCAGGTTAATCGCGTTATCGTGGCGGCCGGCCGTGTTAAAAGTATTACGGAAGCGGAATTACCGGAGTATCCGTGGGCTTGGTACGGTCAGACTTTTTTTGAAACAGTCAACGATGAAGCATGGCAAAACATGGGGAATGAATTGGTTGTTTTCACCCATTACTATGTACAGGAAGAAGGACGTGCCTATTGGGTCACCGCCGCTGCGGCGCCACCGGTTATTGAATCGGAACCGATTAAGCCGGTAGCACACAGCTATCGCGAAGCGGGGCCGATGATTATGAAGCCTGGCAGACCTTGTTCGGTCATATTCAAGAAGGTATTGCGTCGGGCGAAGTGACTAAAGTAGTGGCTTCCCGTAAAGTGACGCTGGAAAGCGATACACCGTTTGACAGTACCTCGATTATCGGTCGCTTAGTGGCGCAGAACCAAGGGGCGTTTATTTTTGCCTATAACAAGGGTGACGCCGTATTCCTCGGTGCATCGCCGGAAGTATTGGTGCGTAAGCGCGGTCAGGACTTCATGAGCTATGCCTTAGCCGGTACGATGAAAAAAGATGACATTCATGATCAAGGGGCGCGTCTCTTGGCGGATGACTAAAACCGCTATGAACACAATATTGTGGTGGATATGATTAAAGCAACCATGAGTGATTTATGCGATAGGTAGAAGTGAAAGATACGCATATTATGGAACTACCGAATTTGTATCATTTGCGTACCTTACTCTACGGTCATGATACGGAACACTCTATTTTGACCATGGCTAAAGCCCTTCATCCGACACCGGCCATGGGCGGTGAACCGCGGGCAGCGGCGTTGGCCCTTTTACAGCAATATGAGCCGTATGAACGGGGCTTATATGCGGCACCTATCGGTTGGGTTTGCGGGAATACGCCACTTTTCCGTGAAGCGGGCGACGGACTCTTAATCGTAGGTATTCGTTCGGCCTGATTCATGGCAAGACATTGTATGCCTATGCGGGTTGCGGTGTCGTGGCTGATTCCGATTGCGAGTCGGAATACAAAGAAACAATGACTAAATTACAAACTATTATGCGGGCCTTGTAAGTGGCTTAGGTACCTACAGCTTCGTGGCTAACAGGTTCCTTTGTGGTTAACGGCTTTTTGAACCATCTGATTATAGGCCCTATGAACCAGCCGGTTATAGGCTCTTTGAACCAGCCGGTTATAGGCGTATATCGAAGATTATGATAAAATAAAAAAGCAGGATACGTGTAGTGGTCGTTGTTTTCATGGAGGTGCAGGATGAACGAATATATAGCAGCCGCAGTGGATGAGCTTTTTGAACTTGGTGTGCGCCATGTGGTTTTCAGCGGGGGATCTCGCTCGACGAGTATGGCCGTACCATTCATGGCTCACGGCGGCTACAAAACATATATGAATATTGATGAACGTTCGGCAGGCTTTTTTGCCCTCGGTTTGGCAAAACGTTTGCATACACCGGTGGCTTTGGTATGCACCTCCGGATCGGCAGGCGCTCATTATTTTCCGGCCGTTATTGAAGCGTTTCACAGCCGAGTGCCTTTAATCGTGCTCACTGCGGACCGTCCGCCGGAAGCTCAGTTTGTAGGGGCACCGCAAACGATGGACCAAGTAAAACTCTTCGGTTCTTTCGTGCATCATTTTGAAACCCTCAGTCCCGATATTGCCGGCAGCGGCGCTCTTGAGTCGTCCCTGTATGCGCGTCAGGTAATCCAAAGGGCCTATATGAAAGCCATGGATGTGGTACCGGGGCCGGTACATATTAACGTACCCCTTCGTGAGCCTTTGGTGCCGGATACGAGCGCCGAGCAGTTTGCTAAAGGCCGGTTGAGCGGAGCTAAGCGCTTTGTAACTCAATCGGGTATTATGCGTCTCAGTGAAAATGCCTTAAAGCCTCTGATTGAAGAACTTAAAGGTCGTAAAGGCATTATTTTGTGCGGCCCCGCTACGGGACGCGACGGTGATGATGAGTACTACCGAGCTAATGGTTACGGCAATGGCTTTGAATTTTGCCAGGGCGTAGAAATACGGCCCGGTTTTTACGATAATCCTAAAAACGTAATCAACAATGCCTATGGCACGGCCATGCTAGCCTTAGGTGAAGCTTTGGAAGCGCCCGTACTGGCTGATCCCCTATCGCCGGTTAGAGCTTTGAATCATCCGCTCATCATTGACAAGTATGATGCGTTTTTGAGTAATGAGGAATGGCAAAGTGAGTTGGCACCGGAGTACATCTTGATGATGGGTCAAATGCCGGTTTCAAAACGATTGCAACAATTCATCAAAAAGCATTCCGCAGCTGTTTGTTATCAGATTGATGCGGGGGCCGGGTATCGCAACGGCACGGTAACGACGAACCGTGTTATTCAATGCGACCCCATTGCTTTTGCCTTGGATGTGGCAAAACAGTTGATTTATACCTTATGGGCGCCGGAGATGATTGATAATCTCTTAACCACCAAAGGCGAGTTGAGGACCTTTTTAAAAGCCAAGGAAAATCTTCATAAGAAATTAAGCGACAATGCCTATACGAAAAGTTGGCTGAAAGCACAATATAGAACGAGTCTTTCCATGGCCCGCGTAAGGGAAGAGAAAACTCTCTTTGAGGCAAGTTCGTGGCCCTCTTGAACGATGGTCTCGATGAGCGAACCTTCATCAAACACGGCCCCACAGACGGTGAATGTGGTGTGGCCAACAGCATGCCGATTCGCGATTTTGACTTATTTTGGCGCAAGGTAAACCGAATACGCGCGTGTTCGGAAACCGCGGTATCAACGGTATCGACGGCACCGAATCGACAGCGTTGGGGATTGCGGCCGCTTTAGGTGAGCAGACTTTACTCGTGACGGGCGATTTATCCTTCTTCCATGACCTGAACGGTCTTGTGATGGGCAAAAATGAAGGCCTGAACTTAGTAATTGTATTGTTTAATAACGATGGGGGCGGTATTTTTGAATATTTACCGCAAAAAGGCATCGACAATTTCGAATATTTATTTGGAACGCCGCAAGGCCTGAACTACAGTGCCCTAGCTGATTTGATGGGCATTCACTATCAGGCGGTGACGAGCTATGAAGACTTTGAAGACAATGTAGTGCGCGCCATGAAAGCGGGCGGTATCCATGTATTGGAAGTAAAAACAAATCGTGAAGTGAGTCGTGAACTTCACAGAAAGTATACGGTAACTGTGTATGAAAAATGACTTTGACAGTCTTGATGAAACATCAATGTACGATCAAGGTGATCGAGAAGAGATTACGGCTGTGTTGGAAGCGGCCGATGATGTATATATAAGTATTGACAACGTGTCTTATCACGTGGCCCTGCGGGGTGAGGGCATGCCCCTCATTTGTCTCCACGGCTTCGGCGAAGCCGGTGACACGTGGGATAAATTGAATCTCCCCGGTTTTCGCCTCTATTGTGTGGATTTTTTGGGCCACGGCGTATCGGACCGGTCGCACAATCCGGTGCTGTATCAGTTTGATACGGTGCTGCGCCATTTATATACCTTGATTCACACCTTGGTAGGTGAAGAACCATACGGTATTATGGGGTACTCCATGGGCGGTCGCATGGCCTTGCAGTATGCGGCTATGTATGAACCGTCGCGGTTAATGTTCCTCGTATTGGAATCCGCTTCAGCGGGCATTGAAGATATTAATGAGCGGCAGGAACGGGCGGCTGCCGACGAAGTGTTGGCCCACAAAATTGAGACCCACTCCATTGAATGGTTTGAAGAAATGTGGTCAAAACTGCCTATTTTTGCGACTCAGCAAAAACTATCACCGGCGGTGCAGCACACCATCAAAGAGCGTCGTCTCAGTAACACACCGGAGGTGCTCGCCCATACTTTACGCGGCACCGGTCAGGGCATGACGCCCTACGTAGGGAATAAAATTGCCGATTTGGAAATGGAAATCCTTTACGTATCGGGGGCGCTTGATACAAAGTATGATGACATAGGGAAGACTATTTTCGGGTTTTGTGAAAACTCGGCCCATGTGTCGGTCCCTGAGGCGGGGCACAATGTGCACACCGAAATGCCCGATGAATTTAATGATATAGTAAACCTGTTTTTGTCAGATTATAATGACAAAAACATCAGTTGATTAGCTGTTAACTATGAATACTTTAAGTGTTTTAGCTGTTAACTATGAATACTTTATGTGTTTTAGTTGTTAACTATGAAGACTTTAAGTGCTTTTTAGATGTATATTAATGTAGCTAGCATTGCCGATTGCAACTGAAATACGGTCGGCAGAGGTTTAAAAAGGAGGCTATTATGAGCAAGTTTGATTGGCAAGTATTGGATCGCGGTTATGAAGATGTAATTTATGAAACCTATAACGGCATTGCCAAAATCACTATTAATCGTCCTGAAATCCGCAATGCTTCCGTCCTAAAACAGTGGTGGAACTCATTGACGCGTTTACCATTGCTCGTGATGATACCGAAGTGGGCGTAATTATTTTAACCGGTGCCAACCACGGCGGCGATGTGAATAAAGAAGCATTCTGCTCCGGCGGTGACCAGAGTGTGCGCGGTAACGGCGGTTATGTAGGTGAAGACCGCATTCCACGCCTTAACGTGCTCGATTTGCAGCACTTAATCCGCATCACGCCAAAACCGGTTATTGCCATGGTTAACGGCTATGCTATCGGTGGCGGTCATGTACTTCACATCGTTTGTGACTTGTCCATTGCTTCTGAAAATGCTAAATTCGGCCAGACCGGTCCGCGCGTAGCTCCTTCGATGCCGGTTACGGTGCAGGCTACCTCGCTCGTTTGGTCGGTCATAAAAAAGCCCGTGAAATCTGGTTCTTGTGCCGCCAATACACCGCGCAGGAAGCCCTCGACATGGGTCTTGTTAATACGGTAGTGCCATTTGACCAATTGGAAGAAGAAACCGTTAAATGGTGTGAAGAAATCCTTCAATTATCCCCAATGGCCCTTCGCTTCTTAAAAGCATCCTTCAACGCTGATACCGACGGTCTTGCCGGTTTACAACAGTTCGGTGGCGACGCAACTCTCATGTTCTACACCACCGACGAAGCGAAAGAAGGTCGCGACGCGTTCAAAGAAAAACGTAAACCTAATTTCAAACAATTCCCTAAATTCCCTTGATAGGAGGACGTTTTAATTATGCGATGGTTACGAGAGCGGGCGCAAGCAACTCCCAATCAGCCCTTTCTTGATGGCTATACTTATAAAACGATATATGAGCGCACCGTACTGCAGGCCGGCTTTTTGTCGGCCGTAGTGCGCGGTGAGAACCGCATCGGTCTTTGCAGTGAAAACTCGGTGGACATGGCGGTGATGCTCTTCGCGTTATGGTCCTTAGGGAAAGAAGTATTTTTAGTAAATCCACACCTCACTGTACAGGAGCAGGAACAGCAAGCCCTCGACTTGGGCGTTCATTTAATCTTTGCGTCACCCACGGTGCAGGAACGGGTGGAAGCAACCTGTAACGGTCGTTTTTGCCGACCCCATCACAGTGCGGTCAACGAAGTAGCTTGGCGTACCTGGGGTGCCTTGCCGCCTATGGATGAAACATCCCGCACAAGACTTGTGCAATGCTTTGAAGGTCTCTTGGTGCCGCCACTGATGGATCAGGCTATAGCGGCCATTATGAACACCAGTGCTACAACCGGTTCGGTAAAATCCGTACCCCTTCGCTGGGGGCAGATTGAAGCCCATGTGAAAGCGTCGGCCAAGGTGCTGGGCGTTTCGCCGAACGATAATTGGCTTACCGTACTACCTATGTTCCACGTGTCGGGCTTGTCTATTATTTTGCGGACCTTATATAACGGCACGGCGGCTACGATTATGTCGTCTTTTGACGAAGCCAAAGTCATTGCCGGCATTACGTCCGGTAAACTTACCATGGTATCGTTGGTGCCCACCGTATTGCAGCGCATCATCGATCGTATTGATAACCACGCCTTGCGGGTGGTGCTGCTCGGTGGTGAGTTCATCCCCGATGCGTTGGTGGAAAACTGTTTAGCCAAAGCCATGCCGATTTTTAAGACCTACGGCATGACGGAAACCTTTGCTCAAAGTGCGACGGTGAATGTATTGGCTCATCCGGATAAGCGACAGGCTGTAGGTAAGCCATTACCGGGTGTTGTTATTGAAGTGCGTAATCCCGATGAAACGGGTATCGGGGAAATTTGGCTTCAGTCGCCTATGCTCATGACAGGCTACCTCGGTAAGCCGCCGATTGTTGGCTTTTTCAATACGGACGATATGGGCTATTTGGATGAAGACGGCTATTTATATATTGTGAATCGCCGCCAGGATATTATTATCTCCGGTGGTGAAAACATTTATCCGAAAGAATTGGAAGATTGTCTCTATCGCTTGCCGGGCGTGACGGAATGTGCCGTAGTCCTAAAGCGGATGAACGGTGGGGACAGTACCGATTCTCTACTATGCCGGCGAGGCAGTGTAAAAGCGGTTAAAGAGCACTTGAGTGAAAACTTGGGCCGCTACAAACAACCAAAGGCGATTTGCCGTTTGGCAAAATTACCACGTAATAACTCTGGCAAAATCATGCGTCGCACGCTGATTGACGAAGCGGCGGATATGTAAAATAGAATGATCGGCATGGCAGATTGCTGCGAAGGTAATCGCTATGTGAGGCGATGCCAACATTTGAAATAAGGCTATGTGGCGTCGATGATATTAATATTGTTTTAAGGCGAGGGACGAACGATGACTCATCAGATGACAATCTCAAAAATCACCTTATGGCACATTGGTTTACCGATGCGCTTTACCTTTCGTACGTCCCAAAGCACCTTATCACATCGAGAAAGTCTTATCGTAGGCGTCACCATATCGTCAGGCTATACCGGCTATGGCGAAGTGGTGGCGTTTACGGAGCCTTTTATTACGGCAGAAACGTTGACCAAGAGTAAAGAGATACTGTTGACGGCGTGGCTGCCGTTTTTTGTAGGCAAAACTATGGTAGGGCCGTGGGCCATGTATGAAATGGTGGATTCGTTACAGGATGTGTCGGTTGAGCCGAATGCGAATGCTGACTATGCTAATGAGGGTGCCGATTCTCCTAGGGCGACGGGCAAAAAATTGCGCATGTGTTATCCTATGGCTTGGGCGGGGCTTGAAAATGCCATCCTCCATGCTTATTATGGTGAACAAGGGTTAGCAACTATCGATACTTTAGTACCCGGTAAAAAATGTAAAACCATTGAATCCGGCGTTGTTTTGGGCGATATGCCGATTCCGGAGCTTTTAAAGGCTGTGGAAAAACACGTAGACAACGGTTGCCGACGTATCAAGTTAAAACTCAAGCCCGGTGATGCGGTGGACCGTGTGGCAGCCGTACGCAAGGCTTATCCAGATATTATCTTGGCCGGGGATGCGAACTGCAGTTTTGCGCCGGACAAGGCTGATGAGATTATTGCTTTAAATGAGTATAATCTGCGGTCCTTGGAAGAACCGTTTGTGGTGAAGGATGCAGCAGGAAACTATAAAAGTGCTGAAGTTTATGGTTCACTGCCTCAAGAATTACGACAGACGATTCAAAACGCCACTTTGTTTTGACGAAAGTGTACAATCCTTAGCAGAATTAAAAGCCATGCATCAAACAGGCTGGCTCGATTTATTGAATATTAAAGTAGGACGCCTTGGTGGGCTCCGCGAAACTTTGGACTGCTTAAGTTATTGTCGTCAACATAAGATTGGTTTTTGGATTGGCAGCATGGTGGAAAGCGGTGTTTCAAAATACATGCATGTACAGCTGGCTACCTTGGCAGATACGTGGATGGCCGGCGATTTATCGGATATGAGCCGTTATTTTGAAAAGGACATTATTACCACGCCTATTGAGTTTTTACAGGGAAAGTTAGCCGTGGATTTCAAAGCCGGTCTGGGAACGGATATAAATGATGCGGCTCTGCGAGAATATACCTTGGACAGGACTGTGTTTGAATAGAGCTGGGGCTAGACGACATAGAAGATAGATAAAATAGATCATGGTTAAAAATTGAGCCTTCAAAATGATGAGGTGTAAGATTTATAGCAATCGGAAGGGAGTGCACTATGACTTTAGTTGATCAATTAAATATAGATTATGTAAATTTAACGGATACAGGCTTTGAAAGTACTATGACCATGGGTGAATTTCATGCCCAGCCGTTTGGCTTTTTAAACGGTGGCGCAACGCTTGCGTATTGCGAAGCTATCGCGGGCATGGCCAGTAATCTTATGGGTGAAGGTGCCTATGTGGGCGTAGGACAGACTGTTACAGCTCACCATTTAAAAGCAACGAAGCCTCAGGGCAAATTGTTGGCGCAGGGAATCTTATTACATGGCGGTAAACGCAGTCATGTGTGGGAAATAAAGTTGACTAATGAAAAAGGCGAACACATTTCGCAAGTAACTGTGGTTAATGCATTGATTGAGATGAATTGTAAATAGCTGGTTATGAAGTACTTGTTTAGTAATTGGTTTGTAAAGACGTTTTAAGAGATGTAAATAAACTGTACGGAATGTCGAAAACACAGAGTGAAGTGTTATAATAGGGATATGTTTATAATTTTGGAATAAATAGAGTAATACAGGTGTAGGAGTTTGGTGTGTTAGAGCGTAAAGTATTTGGCCTGGTTGTATTAGTCGGCATTTTTGCCGGTATCGTAGGTATAGTATTTACCAATTTATTGCATGTGATTCAGCATTTTACCTTTGGTTACAATGATTTGAGCTTTGGTGTTGGCGTAGCGCAGGCGAGCGGCGAACGTCGTGTTTGGGCGTTGCTGGCTTGTGGTCTTGTGGGCGGTATTGGCTGGGTGCTGATTCACCGCTATGGCGGCAAACTTGTTGAAGTTAAAGACGCAGTAAAAGATGTGACGAAAGAAATGCCGCCGGTAACTACTTTGATCCACTCTACTTTGCAAATTATAACCGTGGCTATGGGTTCTCCGCTCGGTCGAGAAGTGGCACCGCGCGAAGCAACTTCGGCGCTAATTACTTGGGTGATGCGCTATGTGAAACTAACGAATGAAAATCGATCCCTTCTCATTGCTTGTGCATCCGGTGCCGGTTTAGCGGCCGTGTATAACTCGCCGGTATCGGCCACGATTTTCGTTTTGGAAACACTGCTGTTAACCTGGAACGTGAGAGCGTTGAGCTCCGCTTTTATCGCCTGTGGTATTGCCACATTTGTGGTTCGTTTAGGCTTGGTGATACGGTTCAGTACGATATGCCACAACCGGTTATGATTGGAAATTTTGCCGAATTTGCCGTACTTATCGGGATTATTATCGGCGTGGCTGTAGTGTTTTTTGATAAATCGCAAGCTTATTTACCTAAGTTTGATCGTAAAAGTCCTAAGATGATTTTATTATCGGTGATTGCCTTTGGCCTCGTAGGCCTTATGGCTGTATATTTCCCGGCCATTTTGGGTAACGGTAAACCTGGAAATCAGCTTACCTTTGCTCATTTAGTACCTTGGGAATATGGCTTAGGACTCTTTGCCGCTAAATGGGCTGCTGTCCTACTCGCTATGGGCGCCGGCGCTTATGGTGGTAAAATTACACCATCCATGATGCTGGGGAGTACTTTGGCCCTCGTTGTAGCCATTGCGTGGAACTTCGCTATCGGGCCTATTTCAATTGGACTCAGTGCCTTTTTGGGGGCAGTAGTGTTCTTGGGTCTCGCGCAAAAAATGCCGCTTACTTCCTCTGTATTTATGCTGGAATTATCGCGGTTTTCAGTGGAACTATTATTCCCGATTGCACTCGCTATGGGGATGGGGATGATTACGCAGGCGTGGCTTAAAGATAAAATATAATGCTAAGATAATCGGCATATTATATAAAGAATACGTACGATTCTTGATGATTTATAATGTTGTAAAGTTTTTTGCAAAATTTGTAAAAAATTTATAAAAAAGTACTTGCGCTGATTTGCGTGGTATGATACAATATCTTTGTTGTTGAGAACGAAGCAATAAACAACGGCGAAAAGAATACTATTCTTTATATCGGGGCATAGCGCAGTTTGGTAGCGCACTGGCTTGGGACCAGGGGGTCGCAGGTTCGAATCCTGCTGCCCCGACCATTTTTTTATGCGGGTGTAGCTCAATGGTAGAGCCCCAGCCTTCCAAGCTGGTCGCGAGGGTTCGATTCCCTTCACCCGCTCCATAAACGACTTTTACCGCAATCATTCGATGAGTGATTGCGGATTTTTTGTGAACAGGCACTCTGTTGACTGTTGTCAGTCTGCAAGCTGTTTAAAAATAAAAAAGTATAAAATAATGTAGTTGATATGCATAGAGTAAATCGTGTAAACTATGTAAAGAACTTAGTGATGAGAATTGATTTTTTCTCAAACTTTGGTGTATAATAGTATACAGTGATTTTTGGAGAGCTTCTGATTGTCACAACTAAATTAAATATGGTCCAGTAGCTCAGTTGGATAGAGCAACGGCCTTCTAAGCCGTGGGTCGGGAGTTCGAATCTCTCCTGGATCACCATAAAAATAAAGCAGCCATGCCGATTTTACTAAAGTGTAAAATTGTTCGCATGGCTGCTTTTTTGCTTTTGGGGCTTATTTTTGGGGCTGCGCGATATTTGATGAGTTATAGGACAAAAAGTGTGTGTAAAAAGTGCTGTAAACCTAGATAGATACTGGGTTTATAGCACTTTTATCTTTTTTTTGACAAAGAATAAAGGGTGGACAAAAAGTGTGTGTAAAAACATGCGTGAACCCACATAACTACTGACTAAATGTATTATAATCTTCCTAAATAAAAACATAAAT
>ENA-OQBT01000197-OQBT01000197.1-human-gut-metagenome-genome-assembly--contig:-NODE-197-length-41990-cov-3.189141_pt1 | contig 41990 bp, 50 predicted proteins | sample MGYA00242749_ERZ504557 | MGnify/ENA primary metagenome ERZ504557 (study PRJEB26092, sample SAMD00036243) | human gut metagenome | host: Homo sapiens | study: EMG produced TPA metagenomics assembly of... | reverse complement strand
TTGCTAATTATGCAATCCGCTTGGAACGTGCTGAAGAAGTTATGGCTATGGATTCCCGCAAAATCGCAACATGATTTTGACACCAACCGTACCTCGCAGCGAAATCGCCAGTCTTGCAAAATCCATGACTCCGGCCAAAATGGTTGAAGTAGTAAGTAATTTCAACGTTGTTGAATGATGCAATGTATGCAGAAAATGCGTGCTCGTCGCACCATGGCTAACCAGGCTCACGTAACAAACGTTAACGATAACCCGGTTCAAATCGCTGCTGATGCGGCTGAAGGTGCACTTCGCGGTTTTGCCGAAGAAGAAACAACCGTAGCGGTTGCTCGTTATGCACCGCTTAACGCTATCAGTATCTTGGTAGGTTCCCAAGCCGGTCGTCCGGGCGTATTGACTCAATGCTCCTTGGAAGAAGCTACTGAATTGGAACTCGGTATGCGCGGTTTCACAGCGTATGCTGAAACAATTTCCGTATACGGCACTGAAGATGTATTCACCGATGGTGATGACACTCCATGGTCGAAAGCATTCTTAGCATCCGCTTATGCTTCCCGTGGTTTGAAAATGCGTTTTACTTCCGGTACAGGCTCTGAAGTTCAGATGGGTCAAGCAGAAGGTAAATCCATGTTATACCTTGAAACTCGTTGCCTCTACATTACTAAAGGCGCCGGCGTACAAGGTATCCAAAACGGTTCTGTAAGCTGTATCGGTATTCCGGCAGCTGTACCTTCCGGTATTCGTGCGGTATTGGCAGAAAACTTGATCGCTGCTATGCTCGACCTCGAATGTGCATCCAGTAATGACCAGACATTCAGTCATTCCGACTTACGTCGTACGGCTCGTACACTCATGCAGTTCTGCCCTGGTACTGACTTCATCTGTTCCGGTTACAGCTCCACGCCAAACTATGACAACATGTTTGCCGGCTCCAACTGGGATGCGGAAGACTATGATGACTGGACAATCATTCAGCGTGACCTCAAAGTTAACGGCGGTTTGAAACCGGCTACGGAAGATGCTGTAGTAGCTGTTCGTAATAAAGCAGCTCGTGCGCTTCAAGGTTTATTCGCTGAACTCGGCTTACCGGCTATTACCGATGAAGAAGTAGAAGCTGCTACTTATGCTAACGGTTCCAAAGATATGCCGCCTCGCGATAAAGTAGCTGACATCAAAGCAGCTGCCGATCTTATGAATCGCGGCGTTACCGGTATTGACTTTGTAAAAGGTCTTGCTAAACGCGGCTTCAATGATTTAGCCCAAAGCGTTCTTAATTTGTTGAAACAGAAAATTGCCGGTGACTACTTACAGACATCCGCTATTTTTGACGATAAATTCAATGTAATTTCAGCAATTAACAATCCTAACGACTATGCCGGCGTTGGCACAGGTTATCGTTTGGAAGGCGAAGATTGGGAAGTAATTAAAAATATTCCTAACGCAATCGATCCGCGTGATATTTAAGGAGGCATCAATATGGCTGAAGTTAATGAGCAAGTTTTACGCGCACTGATTATGGAAGTGCTTAAAGAAATGGGTAGCGCCAGCAAGCCTGTTACTTTTGCCGGTTCCTCCGAAACGGCGGCTCCGGCTCGTCCTAAAGAAGAGGACGTAGATGATACTTGGATTCAGACCGGCGGCCCGGCTGAAGCCCATACATCACCTGATGAAGTGGTTATTGCTGTAGGTCCTGCATTTGGTCGCAGCCAACGCACGACTATCGTAGGCGTACCACATCGCAATGTAATCCGTCAACTCGTTGCCGGTATTGAAGAAGAAGGCTTAAAAGCTCGTGTAGTTCGTGTATATCGTTCGTCCGACGTAGCAGCCGTAGCCGTTGAAGGCGACCGCTTATCCGGTTCCGGCGTTTGCATCGGTATTCAATCCAAAGGTACTACCGTAATTCACCAACGTGATTTACAACCGTTATCCAACTTGGAATTATTCCCACAAGCACCATTGCTTACGGAAGAAGTATACCGCGCCATCGGTAAAAACGCAGCTAAATACGCTAAGGGCGAATCCCCTAATCCGGTAGCTACGCTTAACGATCAAATGGCACGCCCTAAATATCAAGCGTTGTCAGCCCTTTTACACATTAAGGAAACAAAACGAGTGGTTAAAGGTAAACCGGCTGATGAATGCCGCGTAAGCCTATAAGGAGGCCTTTATGAGTCAAGATATGGAAGCGATGATTCGCAAAATTTTAGAAGATATGCAAAAGGGAACCCCTTCTCCGGTAAGTGCCGTAGCTCAGACAAGCACAACCGAACACGTTGCTACAGTAGCGGATTACCCAATTGCTAAAAAACATCCTGAATGGATTAAAGTGGGCAATCGTTCCTTAGATGATATTACCTTGGATGCCGTTATGGCCGGTCAGGTTTCTATGGATGATATGCGTATCAGCCCTGAAATCTTAAAAGCACAAGGTCAAATCGCTAAAGCCGGCGGTCGCGATCAGATTGAATACAACTTCTCCCGCGCTGCTGAAATGACTAAAGTAGGCGATAAACGCTTATTGGAAATGTATAATGCTCTTCGTCCATACCGTTCCTCCAAACAGGAATTATTGGCTATGGCTGATGAACTTGAAAAAGAATACGGTGCTGTAATTTGCGCTGAATTCGTTCGTGAAGCGGCTGAAAACTATGAAAAACGTAAGAAATTGAAAGGTGATAACTAAGAGTTAGGAGTTTTGTGTATGAAGCGAGTCGTTGGTATTGATATAGGTAATTCCACAACAGAATCAGCGTTAGCGGAAATTCACGAGTCCGGTGAAGTTCGTTTTCTCGGATCGGCGATTGCCAATACGACCGGGATCAAAGGAACTAAGGATAATATTCAAGGACTCTTTGAATCGCTTCGTCAACTGGTTGCCAAAACGGGCCTGTCCCTTAAGGACATCGATTTAATTCGTATCAATGAAGCTACCCCGGTTATTGGCGACGTGGCGATGGAGACGATTACAGAAACGATTATTACCGAATCAACCATGATTGGGCATAATCCGAAAACTCCGGGCGGTCTTGGTATCGGTGTGGGCTATACGGCTCATATCCTACAATTGCTGGATAAACCTATGTCGGATGACTATATCGTAGTCGTACCGAAAGAAATAGATTTTCAGCTTGTAGCCGAATTGATTAATGCGTATGTAACAAAAGGCTATCGCATCAAAGGAGCTATCTTGCAGGCCGATGACGGCGTGCTGGTAGCCAACCGTTTGCAGCAGCCGATTCCGATTATTGATGAAGTAGCCTATGTCGATAAAGTACCGCTTGGTATGTTGGCTGCAGTGGAAGTAGTAGAACCGGGTAAAGTAATTTCCCAATTGTCTAATCCTTACGGTATTGCTACAGTTTTCAACTTGACAGCGGATGAGACCAAGAACATAGTACCTATCGCCAGAGCGCTTATCGGCAATCGTTCGGCGGTGGTTATTAAAACCTGCCGGGGATGTCAAAGAACGTGTAATCCCAGCCGGTTCCATCGTGGCATCCGGCGACGGACGTACCGTATCCATCGATATTTCAGCAGGTGCCGAACAGATTATGGCTACCCTTGGCCAAGTGTCCCACATCGACAATGTATGCGGTGAAGCGGGCACGAATGTGGGCGGTATGCTGGAACGAGTTCGTCAGACTATGGCGGACTTAACCAATAAATCACCAAATGATGTTTTTATTGAAGATTTACTGGCAGTAGATACATCGGTGCCGATTAATGTGAAAGGCGGCCTTGCCGGCGAGTTCTCTATGGAACAGGCCGTGGGCATTGCCTCCATGGTTAAATCGGATCACTTACAGATGGAAATTATCGCCAAAGAAGTAGAACGGGAGCTCAAAATCCCTGTAGAAATCGGCGGTCAGGAAGCTGAATCGGCCATTCTCGGGGCTTTGACTACACCGGGTACGGAAACGCCGTTGGCGATTCTGGACCTCGGGGCAGGTTCTACCGATGCTTCGATTATGTCACCTGACGGACGGGTTACGGCTATTCACTTAGCCGGAGCCGGTAATATGGTAACAATGTTGATTAACTCTGAATTGGGACTGGAAGATATCCATTTAGCTGAAAGCATTAAGAAATTCCCATTAGCCAAAGTAATCAGCGTGTATCATATCCGCCATGAAGACGGCAATGTGCAATTTTTCAAAGATCCGTTACCGGCCGATTTATTCGCCAAGACGGTAATTGTAACCGACGAAGGACTCGTTCCTATCGAAGGGGACCAATCAATGGAAAAAATTAAGATTGTTCGTCAAACTGCGAAGGAACGTGTTTTTGTAACCAATTCCCTGCGAGCCTTACGGGCTGTAAGCCCAACGCACAATGTGCGTGATATTCCTTTCGTAGTTATTGTAGGCGGTTCGGCTTTGGACTTTGAAGTGCCGCAGCTCGTAACGGATGCGTTGTCTCACTACAATTTGGTAGCCGGGCGCGGCAATGTGCGCGGCACCGAAGGGGCACGTAATGCGGTGGCAACCGGCTTGATTCTATCGTATGCCAAAGAGCGGAGGGGATAAATTATGGAGGTTATTATTGCACCTAAACCGACCATTATGATTTATCACCACCCCAATGTATCAGTGGAAACTATTCAGGATCTCTTGTTCGGTATTGAAGAAGAAGGAATTCCCTATAGCTTAGAGGCACGTGCCGCAAGCGATGATATATTGCTTATGGCTGATGAAGCCTCTCATGCATCGGCCTTATCCGTAGGAGTAGGCTGCAGTGCTGATACTTTGGTGTTGAGTTATAAAAACTTACCGCCTCATCAATTTATATATCGTTTGCGTAATTATAAACAAGCAAAACAAACTATGCGAGCGTTAGGGGCCAATGCAGCTCGCCTGGTAAAAGGCAATCCTTTTAAAACCGACCCCGGATTGGAGGTGGCATTTTGAAAGAAGCATTAGGACTCTTGGAAGTAGCCGGATTGGCAGCGGCCATTAAAGCGGCTGACGTGATGGTGAAAGCAGCTAATGTAACGATTTTGAACGTGGAAAAAGCACGTGGCGGCGGTTGGATGACCGTTAAAGTAACCGGTGATGTAGGTGCTGTTCAGGCAGCTGTACAGGCCGGGGTAGCCCAAGCTAAACACGAACGTCATTACATTGCGCATAAAGTAATTCCAAGACCGGCTGAGGGCATTGATGCAATGCTATTAAGCGGTGGCGGTAAACCGGTATTAAACCCTAAGGCAACGGACGTTGTGAGGGAAGAAACACCGGCTCCCGCTGAAAAAACCGAAGCTAAACCGGTAGCGGCTACTAAAGTAGCGGCACCTGCCAAAGCAACACCTGCTAAGGTACCGGCCAAAGCGGAGGCTAAAACAACAGCTTCTACGGCTAAACCGGTGAAGAGTACACCGGCTAAATCGAGTGAAGCAGCTAAGCCGGCTGAAACCGCTAAAGCGGAACCGGCAAAAGCAGCGACTACGGCGACGGTAAAAGCGCCGGCTAAAACGGCCGAACCGGTTAAAACGGTTGAAACTGCCAAAACTGAGGCGTCTAAAACAAATCCAACCGCAAGCACCAAGCGGAATCTTCCGTTGATACAGCGAAAGAAGCCTTGATGAAGGTTGTAAAACCAACGCCAAAGAAACGACCGAGTCGAGCTAAAACAACTACAAAACCAAAAGAATAGCCCAAAAGGTAAGCACTTTGGTTGAAACACAAGATTTACAGATAAGCAGGATCCATTAAAGGAGGATTTATAATGAATAATGCATTAGGCATGGTAGAAACAAAAGGTTTAGTAGGCGCTATTGAAGCAGCCGATGCTATGGTAAAAGCAGCTAACGTAACATTGACCGGTTATGAAAAAATCGGTTCCGGTTTGGTAACTGTAATGGTTCGCGGTGATGTAGGCGCTGTTAAAGCTGCTGTTGATGCAGGTTGCGCAGCAGCTGCTAAAGTGGGCGAAGTTGTATCCACTCATGTAATTCCACGCCCTCATAGCGATGTAGAAAGCATCTTGGTTAAATAAGACCATTGCTTTTTATAAAACACTTGAATTAGTAACACTGATTACAGATTAACTAATTAGCAAAGGATAACCTATGATGGATAAAGATGCTTTAAAAGAGCTGATTCGCCAGATTATCCAAGATGTGCAGACGCCGGAAATCCCAATTGGGATTTCCAATCGTCACATTCATCTCAGTCAAGCCGACTATGACCGTTTATTCCTCATGTGACCTTACAGTCCAAGAAACAATTAAAACAACCCGGTGAATTTGCGGCTGAACAAGTGGTAACTATTGTGGGTCCAAAGAATGAAATTGGTAAAGTTCGTTTATTGGGACCGCTTCGCAAAGCATCGCAAGTGGAAATTTCACAAACTGATGCTCGTATGCTGGGCGTAAAACCACCGATTGTGTTATCCGGTCAGCTTGATAAAGCGGTGCCCATTACCTTAAAAACGGAATTCGCTCAAATTACGATTCCTTGCTGTATCATCGCCAAGCGTCACATCCATGTGAATGCCGATGATGCGCCAAAGTTGGGCGTAAATAATGGCGATACCGTAAAGGTACGAGTTGTGACACCGGAACGAACGACTGTTTTCGAAGATGTTATCATTCGCGTTTCCCCTGATTATGTGACGGAAATGCATTTAGATACGGACGAGGCGAATGCGGCACAAGTGGATGCTCATACGATGGCGAAAATAGTACGGTAGGAGGCAAGTATGCGCAGTATTGAAGAAGTAAATCAACTATTGGCCGCTTTTAATCAATGCGTTGAGGAAGGAGCGACACGCACAATTTCAGAAAAGGAAGCTGATACCTTACGGGTCGGCGTCGATCTTGGCACATCGTCCATCGTCCTTGCCGTAGTTGATGCGGGCGGTCAACCGGTATACGGTGCTTTTGAATACGCGCAGGCCGTAAGAGACGGCTTAGTGGTAGATTATGTGGGGGCAGTTACCATAACTCGGCGTTTAAAAGCAAAAGCCGAAGCGGAACTGGGTTGCTCCTTAACGAAGGCAGCAGCGGCCGTACCGCCCGGCACTTTAGGCAAAAACAAAGACGTGGTAAGTCATGTCCTTGAAGGCGCTGATTTTGAAGTAACCGCCATATATGATGAACCGACGGCAGCCGCTTGGTACTTGATATGGTAAATGGTGCTGTAGTCGATGTGGGCGGCGGCACGACGGGAATTACCGTGATTAAACGGCGCAAAGTGAGTTACACCGCCGATGAACCGACCGGCGGTTCTCATATGACGCTTGTGCTGAGCGGTAATTATGGAATTTCCCAAGCGGATGCGGAACTTCTCAAGCGAGATCATTCAAGAGAACGGGAAGTGTATCCGGTAATTCGTCCGGTAGTCGAAAAAATGGCCACCATAACCAATAAAGCCTTGACGGACGGGGCCTATCGCAAGAACGGTCCGGTATATGTCGTAGGCGGTGCCACTAATTTTACTGATTTTGCCGATACCTTTGAGAAAGTCATCGGACGGGAGGTTATAAAGCCTCTATATCCGGAATTTGTAACCCCTTTAGGAATTGCCCTTGGCAGTGTATAACTCAAATGTGGATTTCATGGCTAAGGTGAAGTGCTGATAGAGTTAAAAAAACATCGCTACAGGCAATTTTACAGGGAATGAGGTAGTTATGGACGAAATTATTGCAGCAGTACTCAAACGCTTGCAGGCGCGAATGGAAAGCCGAGGACAGGTGGATTTGGCTCACGACGGCAAGCTTGAGGAACGCACCTTGCTGCATCATCAACGGGTGGAGGTTACCGGCTTAACTCAATCACAATTAAATGAACTGACCGAGCGAATCGAAGGTCCTTTAGTGACGTGGTTCGACCGAGCTGTCGCTTATGGTTGTGATATGACGGTGGTTACGGATATGTGTGTCAACCAACAATGGAATCCGGCGATGATATTAGCCTGGCCGTTTACTTTTAAAGATAAACAAGGCCGCAAGGTATACAGTTTCAAAGAGCGCATCATTAGTGCGTCGGCGATTCGTACCTGCAACAAAGAGTCCGTTATACTAATATTTCGTGGTCAGCGATTTACCGCTCTCGGGCTTGATGAATTGCGCGACCGCCAACTTGTATGTGTAGAAGGGACGAAACGATATGCAGACTGGTAGAGTAATAGGCAGTATTGTATCGACACAAAAACACGAGTCCTTAGTGGGCTTGAAGTTGATGATTATACAATACGTTGACGGCAATCAGGAACCGTTACCTTCGTATGAAGTGGCGGCGGACACTGTGAGTGCCGGGATTGGTGAATACGTATTGTTGACCCGCGGTTCTTCTGCTCGCCATGTATTCGGCGACGGACAGGACATCAATAGCGCTGTTGATTGCGCTATCGTAGGTATTATAGACAGTTTTGATAAATAGGAGGGCCACCATGGCTATTTACACAAAAATGGGCGATAAGGGCACGACGGGACTGTTTGACGGTACTCGCGTTGCCAAAAACTCGGAACGGGTCAACACCTATGGCACCCTTGATGAGTTGAATGCGCACTTAAGTGTGTGTGAAAAATTGGTGCGGTATCCGGAAACAAAACAAATTTTACATAATTTACAAGGCCTGTTATTTAGACTTTGTGCGGAAGTAGCGACGATGGACCAAGCTAAATTAACACAGTACAGCACCCTCATCAGTGAGGCGGATATAAAAGAGCTGGAATCAATCATCGACCGCTATACGCAATTATTGCCACCGCTCACAAGTTTTATATATCAGGGCAATAATTTAGCAGCTGCTGAGCTTCATGTGGCCCGTACCGTTTGCAGACGGGCGGAACGAAAACTCAACGGCTTGCGGCAGGGCGAACCGGTTAGACCGACAGCGTTAGCGTTTGTAAACCGGTTATCCGACTGCATCTATACGCTGGCGCGTATGGAAGACTTCATGTTCTATGTGGACGAAGTTTCTTCAAAGGTTATGGCTAAATTGGATGGGGCAGTAGAAGCGGCTTCACCTGCTAAGAGTCATACCGAGGTTGGAACCAAGCCCATAAATGAAGAAGAACGACTGCGTCGTATGGCCATGTGCTTACTTGAAGGGGCAACAGCCAAAAGCGAAGCTATGGGCGTACCGGTTGTTATTACTGTAGTGGATGTACACGGTAATCCGGTTCTTGCCTATCGCATGGCTGATGTGTTGCTCGTAAGTACGAAATTTCGGCCGGCAAAGCCTATACGGCAGTGGCTCTAAAATGTAAGACCCAAGCTTTGAAAGAAATCACTCAGCCGGGGCTGATTTATATCAGATTGAATCCATGGTATCCAGGCCTTTAGTTACATTTGGCGGCGGCTTTCCGCTGACGCAAAACGGTAAGCTCATAGGTGGCTTAGGTATTAGTGGGGGGACAGTCGCTGAAGATGTGACTATCGGAGAATATGCAATGGATTATATGGAGGCAAAGTATGGAAAATAAACAAGAGTTAGAACGCATGATTCGCTCTATGGTTATGAATATTATGAACGGGACTGACACCGGCGTTAGCGCTTCGGAAGGTTCCTTACCTGATGAACCGGGCGTATTCAGCACTGTAAACGCTGCCGTAGCGGCCGCTAAACAGGCACAAATTCAATTCGAAGAATGCACCTTGGCTACTCGCGGTAAAGCCATTGAAGCCATTCGTCAGAGCATGCGTCCATTAGTGAATAAATTGGCTCAGATGACTTATGACGAAACCGGTATGGGCCGTGTAGCAGATAAGATTATTAAATTGAATCTTACTCTCGACAAAACACCGGGGTAGAAGACTTGGTAACGGAATGTGAAACCGGTGATAACGGGATGACTTTATACGAATTATCCCCGTACGGTGTTATCGGTGCCGTTACGCCAAGTACTAATCCAAGTGAAACTTTGATTTGTAATGCTATCGGCATGTTAGCGGCAGGCAACGCAATTTTCTTCAGCGTTCATCCGGGGGCTAAAAAGTTATCCCGTTGGCTCGTAAGTGAACTTAATAAAATCGTAGCTGATGCTATCGGTATTAATAACTTAATCGTTACTATCGCTGAACCGTCTATTGAAGCGGCTCAGGAAATGATGGTACATCCGGATATTCCTTTATTGGTTGTAACCGGTGGCCCGGGCGTTGTACATCAGGCATTGTGCAGCGGCAAGAAGGTAATCGGCGCCGGTGCCGGCAATCCGCCTGCATTCGTTGATGAAACCGCCAATATTCGTCAGGCTGCTCAGGATATCGTAATGGGCGCCAGCTTTGATAATAATATTCTCTGCATTGCAGAAAAAAGCGTGGTAGCCGTTCGTTCCATCGCCGATGAATTGATTGAAGAAATGAAAAAGGCCGGTGCGGTTCTTATCGAAAGAGAAGATCAAATCCAAAAATTGTTGGATATTACGTTGCAGAAAAACTGCACACCAAGCCGCAAATATGTAGCCGCAATGCCGCCGTAATCTTGCGTGATGCCGGTATTGAAGTGGACGGCGACCCACGCCTCATCATCATGAAAACCGACAAACATCATCCGTTTGCTACGATTGAAATGTTGATGCCGATTTTACCGATTGTAACGGTAGAAAACTTCGAAGACGGTTTGGCAACTTGCCTCTTCTTAGAAGCCGGTTTACATCATACGGCAACCATGCATTCGCTTAACTTGGAACGCCTTAACAAAATGGCACGTGCTATGAAAACGTCCATTTTCGTTAAAAATGGTCCATCCTATGCAGGTCTCGGTTACAACGGCGAAGGTACAACCACCTTTACGATTGCCACACCAACCGGTGAAGCAACTACATCGGCCCGTCACTTTGCACGTCGCCGTCGTTGCTGCTTGACTACAGGCTTCCAAATTCGTTAGGAGGCAGCTATGAATCAATGGACATTTCCTACTAAAATCTTTGCCGGCCATGATTCCCTCTTACGATTGAAGCAATTTCGGCAAGAGCGGATCTTGGTTGTGTGTGATCCGTTTTTAGAAGGAACAGAAAACTTAAACTATATTTTGAATGAGCTCCGCCCACAGAACGAGGTGAGCATTTATACGGACGTTGTGCCGGATCCGCCTATCAGCCATGTGGTTAAAGGGGTGGAATTCATTCAGAAACTACAACCTACAGTAGTTATTGCCATTGGTGGCGGTTCGGCCATCGATTTGACTAAAGCCGTATTGTACTTTGCCCGTCATATGGGGTATAGCGGGGTACGTTATTTTACGGTAATTCCGACCACCAGCGGCACCGGTTCCGAAGTAACGTCATTTGCCGTTATTACGGATCCTACTTCACAGACAAAATATCCTATATTAGATGAAAGCTTATTGCCGCAAGAAGCGATTTTAACGCCGCTTTTTGTCAAAACGGCACCACCTAAAGTAACGGCCTACAGCGGGATGGACGTGTTGGTTCATGCTATTGAAGCCATAGTTTCGACGGGGGCTAATAATTTTACGGATGCCCTCGCCGAAAAAGCCTTGGAGTTGGTATTCGAATACTGCCTAAGTGTTTTGCACCGGGAGCTACGGAAGAAGACCGCATGGGGATGCATGAAGCATCCTGCATGGCGGGGCTCGCTTTTAACCGAGCCGGACTCGGTATTACCACGCTTAGCGCATCAGCTGGGCGGTCAATTCCACATTCCTCATGGTTTGGCTAATGCGATGCTTATCGCCAGAGTCGTTATGTTTAACGCCTTTCATAGTGAAACGGCGTATGAGAAATATGTACAGCTAGCAAAGAAGCTCGGCTTTGCAGATAACGGTACAGACAAGAGAGATGCTTTAGTCGCGTTAGTTAAAGCTATCTTACAACTTGCAAGAACCGTTGAATGTCCGCTCAATATCAGTGCGGCAGCCAACGTTTCGGCACAGGAGGCAAGACAGAAAGTTTCTATTATGGCGGATAAAGCATTACAGGATATGACCTATCAGACAAATCCATATGCCGCCTCGAAGGACGATCTGGAAAATCTATTATTAATGATCATGTAAGGAGTCGCGTATGGATACACAGATCCTGATTAGTGAGTTTGTTGGCACGGCTGTTTTAATGGCTTTTGGTAGTGGGGTTAACTCCTCGGTTTTATTAAAAAATACGTTGGCGAAAGCGTTTGCGCCAAATTGGATGAGTTTGATTTTTGGTTGGGGTCTGGCCGTAACCTTTGCCGTGTATATCGGTATAGCACTCGGCGGTCCGGCTCATTTGAACCCGGCTATTACTATTTCCTTCGCTGCCGGCGGCCTTTTTCCGTGGGACCAGGTATTGCCTGTTGTGGCAGCCCAAATGTTGGGAGGCTTCGTTGGTTCCGCTATTACTATGATTCACTATTTCCCTCACTTCAAACAAACCGGTCCGGATGAAGGCAATGTAGTTGGTATTTTTGCCACCGGCCCGATGAGTGATAACCGCTTCATGAACTTATTATCCGAAGTTATTGCTACGTTTATGTTTATATTGGCAATTCTTTGTCTCGGCAAAATGAGTGACGGTTTATTCCCATTCATCGTTGGTATGTTAGTTGCGTCCATTGGTTTTTCCTTCGGTTCTACCACCGGTTTTGCGCTCAACCCTGCGCGCGACTTTGGCCCTCGCTTGGCCTATGCAATCTTACCGGTACCTAACCGCGGGACGGCTAATTGGGGTTACGCCTGGGTTCCTGTTATCGGACCTATCATCGGGGCAACCATAGCCGTATTATTCTTCTTGGCTGTTGCGCCTAAATAAGAAAACGACGAGTATCCTAAACGCAGATCATTAACTCCCCAGCTATTAATTTTAGTTAAGCGGGTTGTTGGTATATGAATCGCAATTAGGATGGGTATTAAAGGGATACAACGTATTCAGCTTAGGCTGATACGGAGTGAGTAATGTTAGGTAATTACTGCTCATAAAAAGAGCGGAGGAGGCTCAGGGCGGTAATTACCTAATGAATCATAAAGTTTTAATCAAACGAATTGATGGATCATATACGACAAATTAAAACATACCAGACTAATTGAAACATGTCAGGAATCTGAGTATATCAATTATAAAGGGACTGTGGCTTGCACAGAAAGGATTGTATTATGGATTTTTTAGACGCTGTAGAAAATAAACAACGCATTATTCAGGAATTTGTACCCGGCAAACAGGTTACAATTGCTCATATTATTGCGAATCCAAAGCCGGAATTATTCCGCAAAATGGGGTTAGATGAGAAAAAACGCGGAGCTATCGGTATTTTGACGATTACTCCCGGTGAAGGTACCATTATTGCTGCCGATATTGCGACTAAGGCTGCAGGTATTGAATTGGGCTTTGTGGATCGCTTTTCCGGTGCCTTATTGATTACGGGTGATGTATCCGGTGTAGAATCGGCTATGAAAGCCGTGATGGAAGGTTTGGATAAAATTTTAGGATTTTTCCCAACGCAAATCACACGTACCTGATGAATTAATTCGTCAGTTATTCATGCTAGTGTCATTTATTTAATAGGTATTTAGAGGAAATCTGTAGTATAATAGATGTCAGTGGTGCTAGTGGCCTGCAGATTCGGAGGTGAGCAGATGGAACAGACGGACCAAGCGTTAAAAACTGTAATCATGGTGGGGCGTACGGAAGTTGGTAAGACGACGTTGGCCAATACGTTGATGTACGGCAGTCCGGAAGCTCGAAAAACTCAATCCATCGGCCGCATTGGATCGATTATCGACACACCCGGTGAATTTGTAGAAAATCCCATATATTATCGGGCAATTTTGTTGAATGCCTATGATGCAGATATCGTCTTGTTTTTAAATGAAGCGGATGAAAAGGAAAGTATTTTTCCGCCGAACTTTGCCGCTTCTTTTAATCGAGAAGTTATCGGGGTTATTACGAAGATGGACCTAGGTGGCGATGTGACCAGAGCTCGCAAAAATCTTAAAGAGGCGGGAGTCAGCCGAATATTTGAAATATCGGTACATGATGCCGAATCCGTAAAGGAATTGCATGATTATATTTCTCAGGAGCCGCAACCGTAATATACGGGACGCCGGTATAAGACATTAGTAGTGAATATGATGGTGGTAAATTATGAATTTTAAGCAGAATTTAGCAAGTGTATTAGCTGGTGCCTATAAGCTGGATTATCGTTGGCTCCAGATTAAGAATCATGAAATATTTATTTATAAGGATGTAAAGAACGCTGCGGAAACACCGCTGGCTTTACATTTCGATCCTGCCTTCAATGCGCAGGTTATCACATTGTGTGAAGAAACCGTAGGTTCTATTACTGAACCGATTTTGATTGATACTATTTTACAAGCTCATTGTGCGGCGGAAGCCCATGAAATTTATTATGATGAAAAGCTCTATGCTGAAAAAGCGGTAGCGATTCGTCATAAGCCTAATGAATTGACCGCTATTTTAGAAACCGGCGAGCGCTATTTGCTCACTTTGAACGGCGTAGTTAAAACGAATCCCGGCGACTGGGTAATTCGTGGCGTTAACGGGGAAGAATATCCTTGTGATCCGGAAATTTTTAAAATGTTATATGATGTAATGGACGAATCCAAAAAATAATATATTGAATAGGATTCTTAATTATCGAATGTTCAGCATCGGTCTATTGACCGATGCCTTTTTGTATGTAATTTCAGAGAACTAAAAAGGATGATGAGTCAGGTGGCTCATCATCCTTTTTTTCATAGTATGTTACATTTAGGAATAGTAAATCTTAACATGTTTCAGTATTCAATTGGAGATACTATATAAGTGATTTATAGTTTTACGGTTTCCCCGTCTTCAGGAATGGTTACTTGATCTTTTAAGCCCATGCCGTCAACGTATTTTTTCATCGTTTTGCGGTCAACAACAGCATGGTTTACCGTATCCATGTGAACCGTTAAGAATTTAGCGTTAGGCGCTAAGGTAGCAGCTTTACCTACATCTTCGGTACCCATGATGATGCTGTCTTCAAAACCGAGTAATTTAGCATAACCGGTGTTCATTATGAGTACGTCAGGATTGAATTTGCTGATAGATTTAGTAATATCCGGAGTCCAAACGGTGTCCCCCATGATGTAAACAGTTTTTTCGTTTGGCATGGTGAATACAACGCCCATGGTTTCACCTAAGAGTCGGCCGCCTGTTTATTTTGGTACTATAGCGTCGGTACCGTGAGTTGCGTTGCGGTGAGACAATGTTACACCTTCAAAGGTAGCTGTATCGCTTAATACACGTACATCTTTAAAACCTTGGCTCTGAATTAAGGCTTGGTCAGATGCGTTTTGAACGAAGATAGGGGTATCTTTGTTAATGCTTTTAGCAGCCGCCTCATCCAATGATCCGGATGAGTATGGGTTACTACTACAGCATCTACATCGTTTAAGATTTCATTAACAGATTTTGGAAGGTCAACGAGTGGCACCCGTTGCTGACTGTTGAAGGTACCTTCAAAGCCCGGGAAGCTGTTTTTAGCAGCAAAGAATGGGTCAATGAGGAATGTTGTATCGTTGTAAGTTAATTTACCGGTAGCATTGCGGATATGTTCGTAAGAGCTGTCTGCAGAAGCAGTAAAACCGGTAGTAGCAATTACAGTAGCGGCTAAGAGGGATGCAAATAATTTTGATTTCATGATAATTCTCCTTTACATAATACACACATACTTTAAATTTACACAATTGTTTTTAACACTAATTTTAGCACTGATTTAATTTTTTCGATTAATTATGGCTTAAGTATAGCAGAATCTGTTATACTTGAAATAACAAAAAAAGACAATGTGTAAACTAATTTGACACATTGTCTAAAAGTGTATAATTGGCGAATTTTTAATGTAAAATAGCATAAATCAGCGATAAGTATTTTTACTTATATACTTGTGTAACTATATGTAACAGTGTATGGGAGGATGATGTATGAAGATTATGTCACGCAAAGAATATACCAGGCATCAAATAAAGGAAGCCTTGTTAATGCTTTTGAAAAAAGAATCATTTGAAAAAATCACTGTATCACAATTGAGTAAGACCGCCGGCATTACGCGTGCTACCTTTTATCTGCATTATACTAATCCGATGGATGTAATCGACGAGCTTTTGGAAGATGCTATAATGGCAGCCGGCGATAATGACGTAGAGGATGATAATTTAGCGCAGATTACGAAAGCTTTGAATCGGGCAAAGACCGGGGACGAACTGTATGCTGCTTATGAGTCCGTATTTTCACGGCTACCGCTCTGTCAGCGCGTTTCCGGTGAGCGTAAATATATGCCAATCTTTAAAGATGTCTTATTGGCTGAGCATATTATATATAATTTATACTTTAATGAACGGCCTAAGCAAGTGGCAGCGCTTACGAAAGAGTTAAAAGTCACGGAAGCCGTAGCTGACGCTATTTTTTTGTTTTGCGTGCACGGACTATATGCTATAAATCAAAAGTATAATTGGCAGCGTACCGAAGAGTGGCTTATGGCACAGCGGGCTCTGTTCCAATTTATGCAATCAGGAATGCAAGGCGTAGCACAAAATCGCAATTAATCGGCAGTAAATGACAATTTTAGGTGGTTTAATTGTAATATGATAGCAGATTCAGCAAGTAAGCAATTTTAATGAATCTGCTATCTTTTTAATTGCATATATAGTAATGGATACGGATTACCTTGCTCATCAAGTTCAGTGCGTTTATATACGCTAAATCCCATGTGTTCATAGAAGCCCTTAGCTTCCGGATTTTGCTCATTAACGGCAACATGATTAATTTCATAGGTATCGATGCCGTATTGAATCAATTGTTTACCAAGACCATGGCCACGCATGACCGGTGCGATAAACAACATCTCCACGGTTTGCTCGTCAATGCCCATGAAGGCAATAGGTTGTTGTGGATCATCTTCGGCTATAATTAAGTGGGGAACGGCGGTTAAAGCTTCGGGGACATATTCTTTGATAGCTAATATTTCATCATTGGATAAAAATAGGTGGGTGGCTCGTACGGAGGCTTCCCAAACAGTTGTTAATTGCTCGATAAGAGCGGTAGGACGGTTAGATACTTCGTATAGTTTCATAATAAATCACCTTTATATAAATCTCATTTTAATTACTTTAGTATAATCATATAGAGTATTAAGAAGATTATATCATATGCAGGCCGATAAGCACGGTAGGAGAGAACAGATAGTAAGATACCCGGAATATATTGAAGTATACAGTAATACACTAAAATGCGCCTTAAAGCAAAAAAGCCCATAATACGAATGCTTTTGCGCAAACGCATTATGGGTTTTGAATTATTGGTTATGTTATTTTTCCGGATGATGCACGAGTACTTTATCCGTATCGATTTCGTGGATTTTGTGGAAGTATTCTTGAGCATATTCCAAATCTTCCGGTGTGTTGATGTCGATGAAAATATCCGCTTCCAACGTGTTTTCCTTCAATGGTAATTGTAAAAGCGGTACTTCTTTGTAGAAGGAATGAAGCAATTTTTCACCGGCTGCGATTTTTTCTTTCATAATCGGTAAGAGTTTACGATTATAAATGGCGTGCAAGCAAATATCTTTGCCGTTTAGGATAGGTACTACGACTTGAGCAACGCCTTGGCTTCTACCATGCGGTCCAATACTACGAGGGAGAGGAACGGCATGTCAACGCCGATAACGAAGAGGTTTTCCGCATCGGTCGCTTCAAAAGCTGTCGCTACGCCGCCTAAGGTATGATGGCCCGGATATTTGTCTTCCACAACCGTGGCGTCCTTTAACGGTTCAAATTTATCGAAAAGGGTCTTATTATCGGTTACAATAATAGGGTCTTTTTCGAAGGAAAAAGCTAACATAGTATAAATAGTTTCAATTAATGTTTGGTCGCCGAATTTGGCAAACACTTTGTTATAACCCATGCGGGAACTGTTGTGACCCGCTAAGATAACCGGTTGTAAAGTTGCTAAATTTTCATACATAATAATGACCCCCTTTAAAATGTTCCTCTGTATAATAATGATACCATATATGCATAAATGAAATAAAGAAAAATCATGTGAAATTGAAATTCTATAGTATTAATTTTGCATAATACATCTTGATTTAGAGGACTATATGAGCATAACGTATACTCGAAAAATGAAGTTGAAAATCACTTCCAATTAACCCTAAAAAAACCTCAAGGCGTTGACTTTAAATTGATTTAATTTAAAGTTAACGCCTTAATTGGTTACATAATATTTAGTTGTCGTTGTTTTTGAAACGAAGAATGAAGGTTGTTCCTTCACCCGGTTCACTCTTAACAGCTACGGAACCACTGTGGATTTCCATAATATGTTTTACAAGGGCAAGACCAAGGCCGCTGCCTTCACGTTTGCTGTTGCGGCTCGGATCGGCCTGATAGAAACGTTCAAAGATACGGGCTTGTTTGTCTTTAGGAATGCCGATACCTTCGTCGGTGACGCTGACAACGGTAAAGCTTTCTTTGGTGCAAATATTAACAATAATATGATTATCCAGGTTTTTGCTGAATTTAATAGCATTGTCAAAGAGATTGATAAACACTTCTTCAATCAACTTAGGGGAGAGAAGTAAGGACGGGCTTTCACCGGTTATGGCCAAGGTGATATTTTTGCCCTGTCGCTTAGTGGCTAATTGTTGCCAAGCTGAATTAATGACGGAGCGAATTGAGGTTTGTTTAAATAGTACTTCAGACCCTTCGTCTTCGATGCGGGAGAGTTTTAAAATAGTGTCGATTAGTTCCTGCATGTGAAGGGCAGCGGTATGAATATGACCGCCCAGTAGGGTCGCTTCTTCTTTGTTGGGATACATACCCTTAGCAAGAATTTCCGCATAGCCGCTGATGGTAGTAAGCGGTGTTTTTAGTTCGTGTGATACATTTGAGGTAAACTCATAACGGCGCTGTTGCTCTAAATAGCTCTGCGTAATATCTGAGATGATAACAAGCAAGCGACCTTTGTAGCGATCTTCTTCCGTAATGTGGAAGATAATATGAAAATGCTGATTATCTTTATGAAGCAAATATTCGCCGCCCTGATGTTTGCGCATGGCGTTAATTACATTTTTGCGCCATTCTACATCATCGGAAAGCAGTAAAAGCGATTCGCCGTGTAATTCGCTTTTAGCGTTTAAAAACTCTTTCAAGTGTTCATTATATGTAATGATGGTGCCGTCTAATTCGGCCAATAAGAGCCCTTCGTCCATTTCTTCCATAATAGACCGGAGGGTATTTTTTTCGGCCTGTAGACGCAAAATCATGGCTTCAAGTTCATTTTTTTGAAAAGACAGACGCGATAGAAGCGGTGTAATTTCATTGTACGCCTCGTCAATAACGGGCTTGGTATCGCCGTGCGAGGTCCAGGCTTTAACGATTTCTTCAATCGGATAGATGGCATCAGCGTCCAACGCCGGGCTAAGAGATAACAACCGCCCGACATGGCCGCAAAGAGCAGGAAGAGCCCCGGGGCGGCGTCTAAGATAACTTTGTAAACGGTAGAACCGTTACGGGAGACTCGCAAAATCGAGTTATCCGGCAGGCGAATGGCCTCGTAGTAACTGATGGCATGGATGGTGGAAGAGTCACGAATATCACTGCCTTCGCCGTGGAGGATGGCCTGTGATATTTCGGGACGCTGCAGATGATTATCCATTGAATCCGCATCGTGGACGGAATCGAATAATACTTTTCCTTCGTAGGAAATCCAGGTAATACGCAAGGTATTATTGGTGGATTGGGCTATGGCTTGTAATCGGTCCGGTGTTAATGTGCCTGTAGACGCAATAATTCGACCTTCCGTATAGAGTACGGTGCGAAAATCATGTTTCCAGTTATTGTAGAATAAATAACTGAGAATTACGGTGCTGACTACGAGACTCAACATGCCCAAGCCGAACAGGGCACGGAAGAACTTCTGTCTCATATGGTGGCCTCCCAACGATATCCGATGCCGCGAACAGTCTTAAGATGGCGGCCGGCATGGCCTAAATGTTGTCTTAAGGTAACAACATGCATGTCAACGGTACGGGATTCGCCTTCATAGGAGAAGCCCCAAACAACTTCCATAATGCGTTCACGGGAAAGGGCAATGCCCGTGTTTTCCATGAAGTAGAGTAAGAGTTCGTATTCTTTGAGGGTTAACGCAATAGGTTGGCCATCAAGGGTGACGATGCGACTGTCTTTGTCCAGTACTAAATCATCACAAGTGAGCACGGATTTCTTAGGTGGCGTTATCGGACGGGTACGACGCAATAAAGCCTTTATACGGGAAACAAGTTCAACGACGCCGAAAGGCTTAGTGATGTAGTCATCGGCACCGCCGTCGAGACCTTGCACGACATCAATTTCGGAAGTTTTGGCGGTAATCATAATAATCGGCAAATCCTGGGTAGCAGGTTTTTCACGAAGTTTATTTAAGATGGATAAACCGTCTTCACCTTCCAGCATAATGTCGAGCAAGACAAGTTGAGGCCGGCGTTCTTCCAGGGCGGCCCAAAAGGGTCCGCTTGACTCGAAGGTGCCGACCTCAAAGCCCTGCCCGTTTAACACATAGGAGATAAGTCCGCGAATGCTGTCTTCATCTTCTACACAATAAATTAAAGGGTGGGTCTGTTTCATAGCTATCTCCTTATTCTGATAGAAAAAAGGAACGAACTGCATTGAGTTCGTTCCGGGGAGTTTCCTGTTATCAACCGAAGCGACCGTTAATGTAGTCAGCCGTTTTTGGCTGTGTTGGTTCGGTAAATATAGTCTTTGTTTTATTATATTCTACCAAATCTCCCATTAAGAAGAAAGCGGTTTTATCAGAAATACGAGCAGCTTGTTGCATATTGTGTGTAACAATAACAATTGTGTAGTCTTCTTTTAATTCTAACGCTAATTCTTCGATTTTAGCAGTGGAAATAGGATCGAGCGCACTGGTAGGTTCGTCCATGAGGATTACGTCAGGGCGAGTTGCCAAGGTACGAGCGATGCAAAGACGCTGTTGTTGACCACCGGATAAGCTGATGGCACTTTTGTGTAAGCGGTCTTTTACTTCATTCCACAAGGAAGCTTGGGTCAAGCTTTTTTCAACGATTTCGTCGAGTTCGCTTGCTTTTTTGATGCCTTGTAAACGTGGGCCGAAGGCTACGTTGTCATAAAGGCTTTGTGGGAATGGGTTAGGTTGCTGGAAAACCATGCCTACGCGGTGACGAAGAACGATTGGTTCCATGTCGGCGTAAATATCTTCGCCTTCTAAAAGGATTTTACCTTTAACGGTAACATCACCTTCAAGGTCGTTCATGCGGTTTAAGATACGTAAGAAGGTAGATTTACCGCAACCGGAAGGTCCGATTAATGCAGTAATTTCGTTCTTCTTAATGTTCATGTTGATATTTTTTAAGGCATGGAAGGTGCCGTAGTAGAAATCGAGGTTTTCTACCGTAAACGCGTTGCCTACCGCTTGATCGGCTACAGCTTTAGCACCGGCATTTACCAACACTTGCTGATTGGGCATTGCTACTTCAGAAATTTCCATTATTTGTTGTCTCCTAGGTTTTTACGATTAAGGTGACGGCTCAAGGCACGAGCACCGATACTGAATGTGAAAACGAGCGCTAAAAGTACGAGAGCACTTAAGTTGGCCATGGCACTTGCATTTGGATCTAAAGATTCACTGCGGGACGCCCAAATTTGAAGGATAATGTTTCACCGGAACGGAATGGGTTGAACGCATTGGTAGGGGACGTAATGTCCGTGCTGGCCCAATTGATGTCGGTACTCATACCGGCGGTAAACATAAGAGCAGCGGCTTCACCGAATACACGGCCGGCTGCTAAGATGATGCCTGTAATAATAGCCGGGAATGCGGCCGGAATTAATACGCGGCTGATAGTTTGCCATTTGGTAGCACCTAAACCGTAACTACCTTTTGCATAGGATGCCGGTAAGGCGCGCAAGGCGTCTTCGGTGATAGTTGCGATAAGCGGTAAGGTTAAGATGGATACCGTTAATGCACCGGCGAATAAGTTCCATTGGGAGTTGGTCATGATGATGAACACCAAGTAACCGAACAAACCGAGAACGATGGAAGGTAAAGAAGATAAGGTTTCAATAGAGATACGCATAATCTTTTGTGCTTTACCTTTAGTTGCGTATTCCGCCATGTAGATACCGGCACCGATGCCGAGGGGAATACTGATGAGTAAGGCTAAGAACACGAGATAAATCGTATTGAAGAATTGGTTACCGATACCGGTTGGTGAGAATGCTAAGAGCTCAGGTTTGAATTCACTCAAGGCACTCCAGGCAATATGGCCGACAAAACCAACTAACAGTAATAAGGTAGCGCCTGCAAGGATATGCAAACCCAGTGTAACCAAGCGGTCGGTAGATAAAGCCCGTCGACGAGGGCCCGGAATGGCTTTACTTGCTTTCACTTAGGTTGCCTCCTTTAGATGTAATGTAGCGAATGAGTAAAATGAACAATAAGGAAATTACGAATAGGAATAATGCCATGGTCCATAATGCCATATTGTATTCACTGCCTTCCATAGTACCGCCCATATCCGCTGCAATCGCACTGGTTAAGTTAACGGTAGGATCCAATAAGGATTTAGGGAAGGCTTTCATTTTACCGATTACCATGGCTACCGCCAAGGCTTCACCGAAGGCACGTGCCAAGCCGAGTACAACGCCGGCTAAGATACCGTGTTTAGCTACCGGTAAAACGATTTTGTAAATTACTTCCCAGCGGGTAGCACCTAAGCCGTAAGCACCTTGACGGTATGTTTTAGGCACACTGTTAATGGCGTTCATGGTTACAGATGTAATCGTTGGGAAAATCATGATTGCGAGTACAATGGATGCTGCCAATACGGAGAAACCGCTGTCAGCTGTAGTGTACTTCTGAAGGAAAGGTACCAAGATGGTAAGACCTAGCCAACCATAGATGATTGAAGGAATTCCTACAAAAATTTCAATCACCGGTTGCCAGAAACGACGTCCGACGCTAGGTGTAATTTCCGCCATGTAGATGGCTAACGCAATACTTACAGGCGTTGCCATTATCAAGGCGAGAGCACAGGTAATAAGAGAGCCGACAATATAAATGCCGGCTCCAACGTGGCCGCCGCCGTCAAGCGTGTCGGCGGGCTGCCACTGGGTTGAGAATAGGAATTCTGAAAGACTGTGCCCGTAGATAGTGAAGGTACCGGTACACGATAGAGGAGGAAGATCCCAATCGCTGCTGTAATAATCAGTAGGAAGAGACCTGCGCCTCTGATAACGTTACGCCATATTCTATCGGCGCGTAAAGTGCTTTCAATGTTCATCTATTATTACCCCTATTTTTACTGTTTAACTTTAGAGGCTACACCGTAACCTTGAGCTTCCAATTTTTTACCATATTCATCAGACATGATGAAGTCTAAGTATGCTTTCTGAAGAGCGTCAGGTTGGCCTTTAGTGTACATGTGTTCGAAGCCCCATACTCTGTAAGAACCATTGTAGCTGTTTTCGAGGGTAGGAGCCACGCCGTCGATGGAGATAGCAGTTACGCTGGAGTTATTTAATAAGTAAGGAAGAGCTACATAACCGATAGCGCCAGGAGTGTTGGCGATACTCTGAATTAAAGCACCGGAGTCGTCAGTTTCTAACGATTTGTTGGAAGCTTCTTGGTTTTGTCAAGAGCAAATTCAGAGAAGAGAGCACGAGTACCGGAAGTAGTAGGACGAGTTACCAATACTACGTTCTGGTCAGGACCGCCAACTTCTTTCCAGTTAGTTACTTTACCGGTGAAGATGTCGATCAATTGCTGTTTAGTCAAGTTTGGAACTGCTTTAGCAACATCTTTGTTAGCTACAGTTGCTACAGTTACGATTGCTACTTTGTGGTCAACGAGTTCAGCTGCTTTTTCTTTGGATAATTTTGTTTCAGCAGGAACGTCGGAGTTACCGATGTTTACAGTGCCGTCGGAAACTTGTTTCAAGCCGGTACCGGAACCGCCACCGTTCAATACGATGGATACATCAGGATGTTTCTTTTTGAATTCAGCCGCAGCATCTTTTGCTAATGGAAGTAAAGCGGAAGAACCGGAAGAAGTGATGGTTCCTTTTAATGCCTGAGAGTTTGCAGGGGCAGAGCTGTCATTGCCACAACCAAGTAAACCGAGTGTTAACACGCTTGCTACTGCCATTGCTGTAAATGCCTTACGTTTGAAGTTCATGATTCAATTGCCTCCTAATTAGAAATGGACGTATTTACCAATTTAGTTTGTACACACAGTATAACTAAGCTGTGTAAAGTTTTTCATGTCCCTCTGTAAAAGTTTTGTAAAATTAATAATAAATGAGAATAAGTTCGATATAGTTTGTCGCGAGGGGGTTCTTATAGGCTTATATAAATATTTTTTTATTAGATAGGAATTTTGAATGGATTCTGTATGTTTTATTAATGAAGCAAATGTCTTTTATGGACGGAACTCATAAATCCTTTGATTTAAAATGACGATTTTGGGACGTTGAAAGTAGATAATTTCGGTAGACTTAAAATTAGGAGGTTATGTGTACGGCTGTAATCGGGGTGTATGAGGCTGTAATCAGCGAGGCGTACGAGGCTGTGATCGGCTAGGTAAATTGTTTAACCATTTAGGGAATATTTTTGTATTTTTGAATTGCACATTCATGATTTAGTGCTATAATTAATTTAAACTATATTCTATAGAAGATTAAAATAACATCTGATGGGGTTATAGAAGCTATGGTTGCAGAAAAAAGAGAAAGGTGTTTAGAAAGGAGCGATTATGATGCGCGTGGATATGAACAGTGATTTAGGTGAAAGTTTCGGTACTTATACGTTGGGGATGGATGAAGCGGTGCTTACGCATGTAACCAGTGCCAATGTGGCTTGCGGTTGGCATGCCGGGGATCCGCTCATCATGGCGAAAACCGTGCAACTTTGTAAAGAAAAAGGCGTAGCTGTCGGTGCTCATCCGGCTATCCCGATTTAATGGGATTCGGACGCCGCAACATGACGATTACACCGGCGGAAGCTAAAGCGTATATGCTCTATCAGGTAGGGGCTTTGCAGGCTTTTTGTAAAGCTGCCGGCGTGCCGCTACAGCATGTAAAACTTCATGGTGCTTTTTACAATACGGCTTGCGTGGATCCGAAATTAGCGTCCGCTGTATTGGACGGTATAGAAGCGCTGGGTGATGGCATTGCCATTATGGCACTCAGTGGCAGTGTTATGGTTGAGATGGCCAAAGAACGCAACATTCCGGTTATTCAGGAAGTATTTGCCGATCGCGGCTATACGGCTAAAGGAACTTTAGTACCACGCAGTGAACCGGGTGCCTTTGTCAAAGATCCGCAGGAAGCATTGGCCCGTATTTTGCAGATGGTAAAAGAAGGCACCGTAGTGGCTAATACGGGTGAAACCATTCCGATTGTCGCTGATTCCATTTGTGTTCACGGTGATAATCCGGAGGCGGTAGCCTTTACGAAGGAACTTCGGGAAGGGCTCGAAAAAGCAGGTTTAACGGTGGCTAATTTTGCCGGCTAGGGATAAAGAGGTATTAAGGGAGGTTTTCTATGAAGCGAGTTGATGATAATAAAAAAAAGTCTGTCCGTTTTAATCGGGGCGGCCTTTTTGATGGCTACATCGGCCATCGGTCCGGGGTTTATGACGCAGACGGCGGCTTTTACGGATCAGTTTAGAGCGGACTTTGCCTTTGTTATTGTGGCATCCGTTATTTTATCGTATATAGCGCAGCTCAATGTGTGGACCATTATTGCCGTTTCCAAGTTGCGCGGTCAGGATATTGCGAATCGCGTATTGCCGGGACTCGGTTATTTTGTAGCCTTTCTGGTTGCTTTGGGCGGTTTAGCTTTTAACATCGGTAATATCGGTGGGGCCGCTCTTGGGATTAATGTAATGATTGGGCTTGATACAAATATCGCGGCCGTTTTGTCAGCCGTTTTAGGCGTCATTGTCTTTATTTCCCACAAGGCGACCAAAGCTATGGATGCGGTGACCAAATACTTAGGGATTTTAATGCTCTTATTAATTGCCTATGTTACCGTGGTAGCAGCGCCGCCGGTAGGGACAGCCATAAAGCATAGTGTGTTGCCGCTAAAATATGAATGGCTTGCCACCATTACTTTACTTGGTGGTACGGTTGGCGGTTACATTACTTTCTCCGGCGGTCATCGTTTGATTGACGCGGCATAGTAGGTGAGGAAAATTTATCGCAAGTACGTCGTTCCGCCACTCTTGGCATGGGCGTAACAACCTTGGTGCGAGTGCTTTTCTTCTTGGCCGTATTGGGCGTGGTAATGCAGGGCTATACTTTGGATGCAGGCAATCCGGCTGCTGATGCGTTCCGTTTTGCCGCCGGTGAAATCGGCTATCGTATTTTCGGCTTAGTATTCTTCTGTGCCGCCATCACTTCCGTAGTAGGCGCGGCCTACACATCGGTGTCATTTTTAAAAACTCTGTTTAAAACTGTGGGACGCCACGAAAATCTTTGGATTATCGGGTTCATCATTGCGTCGGCAGTTATCTTGGTACTCATCGGCAAACCGGCTATGCTCCTCATCGTAGCAGGTTCGTTGAACGGTCTTATTTTGCCGGTTACTTTAGCCGTTATGCTGATTGCGGCCAAGCGTAAAGACATTATGGGAGAATATAAGCATTCCCCAATATTACTGTGGAGCGGTTGGGCCGTAGTCGCTATTTCCGCGTACATCGGTTATATTTCGTTACAAGGTATTTTGAAATTAATTCAGTAGCTTAAAAATAAACGGGCTACTCATTGATTAGGAGGTGGCGGTATTGACACCTATACAGGAAACATTGCGCTTTGCACCGGTAGGTGATAAAGCGGTAACGGCCGTATTCGGGGATACAATCGATCCGGCCATTAATCGCAGAATTCGTCATACGGTGCAGGCTTTGCAAACTGAAGTGGGCCATACCATTGAAGAAATGGTATCTACGTATAGTTCGATTTTAGTGATTTATGACCCACTGAAAAAAGATTATGACGCCATTTGCGACATGATAAGCGCAGCGTCGCAAACTGAGAATGAAACAGCTGCAGCCGACAAGGTAAGGGTCGTAGAGATTCCCACCGTGTATGGCGGCGAGTATGGCATGGATATGGACTTTGTAGCCGAACATGCAGGGCTTACGGCGTCAGAAGTCATCAATATTCACAGCGGTACCGATTATTTGGTGTACATGTTGGGCTTCATTCCGGGCTTTACCTATCTTGGCGGTATGGATGAACGTATTGCTACCCCTCGTCTTACTACGCCGCGCACCCTGATCCCGGCCGGCTCTGTAGGTATTGCGGGGGCACAAACGGGGATGTATCCATCCGATTCGCCGGGCGGCTGGCAAATTATCGGACGCACACCGGTTCGTTTATATGATGGCAACAGTGAAAAACCGACCTTTTGGAAGCCGGTGATTATGTGCGCTATGTGCCGGTTTCGGAAGAAGAATTTTTAGATATTAAGGCCCATTTGGCGACCTATGAAGTAAAGTCATTTTATTGTAAGGAGAGTGAGCTCCATGGTAGATAATACTTTTACAAAAAACGGTGCCGCTCATGCCTTTCATTTGATTGGCAATCCTCATAGCGGCGTGTCGCCTATTGCGTATTGGCAAATAGAACAGCCGGGCTTTTTTACAACCGTTCAAGACGGCGGTCGGGCGGGCTATCAGCAGTACGGTATGCCCGTGGCCGGTGCGATGGATCTTGAAAGTTACGAACTAGGGCAACGTCTCGTAGGTAATCCTATGAATCTGGGGTGCTTTGGGAATGTACCGTTTATGGGTCCTACCTTTACGGTTGTTGAACCTGTGTAGTAGCCTTTACGGGGGCTTTGATGGGACCTATGGTTAACGATGTGCCGGTGGCGATGAATGAGGCGATTCGCTTACAAACGGGTGATGTAGTATCATCCACATTCAGTACGAATGGCGTACGCATGTATATTGCGGTGCGCGGCGGTTTTAATGTACCCGTAATAAACGGCAGTGTGGCTACACATGTAAAATCAAAGTTGGGCGGCTATGGTGCAGTCGTTTGCAAAAAGGGCATGTGCTCATACTCGGCGATGAACGAATCGCCGCGACCGGGCTTAATCGAGCAGTTTTACCTGATTATACCGTGCCTCTTCAGTATGAAACACCTATGGCACGACGAGCTAAGCAGGCAATTCGTATTGTGTTAGGTCCTCAGGCGGATAGATTTACGGAAGAAAGCTACGCCATTATGACGAGCGAGCCTTATGAGATTACCGCTGCGTCCGACCGCATGGGTTATCGCTTGGCCGGGGCTAAATTGAATCACATAGACGGTGCTGATATTATTTCCGATGGTGCCGTATTTGGATCGATTCAAGTGCCTGCCGATGGCCAGCCGATTATTTTAATGGCCGACCGCCAGACTACCGGCGGTTATACTAAAATTGCTACGGTTATCACCCCTGATTTGCCGATTTTGGCACAAATGGGACCGGGTGAAACTGTAAAATTCGAAATTGTAACGGTGGCAGAGGCTCAGGCTATTTATAAAACCTATTGTGCTATGTGGCGCTAAAGCGGAGACAATATTATAATCAGCAGGTGCATTCAACCGTTATATAACGGCCAGAAATCCTGCTACAGCTACCCGAAGTCAGATAATTCAGCTAAGCTGTTTTATCTGATTTCGGGTATTTTTGCTATGGTAATCGGTGCGATGTATAATAAAGGTAGATTTTATAGAATTTTAGCGTATAATAAAAACGTGACTAAAATATATTTTTTTACCTTACTACTTAACATACATGTTATAGACATGTAATATGCATTGTCTTATGCAACAGCTGGCATACAGGCTGTCGCTTAGGAGGAATTTAACGTATGAGACCGACCCACATAGAAATCGATACGGCCATTATTCGTGAGAATTTGCGTCGCATCAAAGATAGTTTACCGGAATGGAGTACCAGCACGGCGGTAATTAAAGCTAACGGCTATGGCCATGGCAGTGTCATGGTAGGCCGTATTGCCGTAGAAGAAGGCTATGAATCGCTGGCCGTAGCCTTTCCGGAAGAAGCCTTACCACTTCGTGCGGCCGGGATTATGGTGCCGATTTATTTATTGGGCATTACCTTGCCCCAGTCTTTTGATTTAATTGTGGAAGGTAATTCGCGACCGGCTATCTGTGAGTCTACTGACCTGGCGGCTTTGGAAGCTTGTGCCGCCCGTCATGATACGATTATTGAATGTTGTATTGCCGTTGATACGGGGATGCATCGTATCGGTATTCATCCGGATCACGCCTTGGATTTTATGCAAAAAGTGGAAGCGTATCCGCATTTACATGTGGATGGGTTCTTTTCTCATATGGCCAGCGCTGATGCGGCCGATAAAACCAGTGCGCACCAACAAACGGCCTTGTTCCGCAATATGGTGGAAATGATTCGCGCCCATCGCTCCGAACCGTTCCGTTTTTCCTTGGCTAACAGTGCCGGTTTGTTGTCGGTTAAAGATAGTTTATTTACCGATGCGCGTCCCGGTATTATTCAGTATGGCATCATGCCATCCTTAGACGTGCCGAATCGCTTAGGCTTGCGCCCGGCGTTAAGTATGTATAGCAAAGTTGTACATGTGCAACATTTAAAAGCCGGTGAACGCATCGGTTATGGCGGTACCTATACGACGGACCGTTTGACCACGGTCGCTACCGTGCCGGTAGGGTATGCCGATGGCTATCCGCGCAGCTTGTCGAATCGCGGCAGTGTGCTCATTCATGGTCGTCGCTGTCCCATTGTAGGCCGTGTATGCATGGACCAGTTAATGGTGGCTATGCCAGAGGGCGTACCGGTTCATCCCGGCGATGAGGTTGTTTTAATCGGCACACAAGGTGATGAAAGCATAACTGTACTTGAAATTGCCACCTTGGTTGGCACCATCCCGTATGAAATCTTCTGCGATTTCTCGGAACGGGTACCGCGTATTTATATTTAGGTGTATTCGTTGCAGGTGCTTGCCGTATTTTAATTAAACGTAGAAATGTCCTTTAACCCGTAAAAATATTATACTTTTAATAGCAGTGCATATATAAAAGTTCCCTATTACGACTGAACTCATGATTGAGTACGGTTGTGATAGGGAACTTTTTTGTGTATTAATACCTCTATTGAATTAGTATTGGAAGTTTTTAGTTTCCATAAGTTTGGCAATGACGGTACCGAAGCGTCTTAAAATATATTTTATGTTCGTAATGTGTTCCGGTGTAGCATCGAAGACGATGAAACTAATGCTGAGGGCGGCCACGATTTGGTTGTTTACGCGCAGTGGCATGGCAATACAGCGGGCGTATTTCGTGATTTCCTCTTCTTCGTAAGTAAATTCATCATTGGCGTCTTTATGGATATCTTGATAGAGTGCATCTACCGTAGGATGGTATTTTCGGTTAACGGCGGTAATGAATTCGGGAACAATTGACGTAAGTCTCCAAGGAGTGGTCGTATAATAAGGCTTTGCCTAAAGCGGTGGCGTAAGCGGTAAGCGTTTACCGATGGAGGAAATCAGCTGTAATGGTTTCGGACTGTTTACCTTTTGCAGGTACATAATTTCATTGCCTTCCAAGATACCCAGATGGATGGTTTCTTTACACAAGGAAGACATAGTCTCCATTTGGTCCTTAATGAGTGTCAAAATATCACCGTTATGCTGGTACGTATTGCCGATGATGAAGGCCTGTTTACCAATAGTATATATTAGAGACTCGTCTTCGCAGAGTAAGAAGTTATTATCTACTAATGTTTTTAAAATAGGGGTGAGCGTACTTTTTGGGCAATCGAGCTGTGTAGCAATTTGCGATAGGGTTAACCCGTTACTGCCGGCCACCGTTTCAAGAATCTTAATAACTCGCAAAGTCGGTTTATGTTGTGTGGGCGAAGGCGTGCAATCGGAGGGCAAGGCATCATGTTTAATTAATTTTTTTGAAGGCATATTAAAAACCTCCTTTCTCAATATTGTTTTATTTAAAGGTAATATATTATGCCAAAATCTTTAACGTATATAATTTGCATATATATTGTATCACGTTTGTTCGTATATGCATACTATAATATGATTTTCGCAATTTACTGCCTTTGGTTATTGTTATTATGATAAATAGTTATTGCGTATATACGAATGTTATTGACTTTTACGTATGATAAGTATATGATAAGAACATAAATAGTACGTAAATAATATTTGTGTTTGTATATACGAAACACAAACACAATTCTTATATGCGAACAGGTTGAATTAGACTGTGATTAAAAGTATGTATATAAGTACAAGTTTGTGAAAATATACAAAATGTGTGTGAAGAAGTTACTCTTTTTAGAAGCTTGGTAATGACCGGCTTAAACCTGTAAACAAGTGCATTGTGGAGGTGTAACAGATGAAAGGTATTCATGTAGCTCAATTGATAATGTAGCAACAGCTATTGAGCCTTACAAGTTGGCGAAGAGGTTCTTGGTGTAGTGATTAAAGAACCGATTCCAAAAGGTCACAAATTTGCGACGGAACGAATCGCCAAAGGCAGTCCCGTTATTAAATATGATTCCCATATCGGTGTAGCTGAAGTAGATATTGAACCGGGCCAATGGGTTCATGTTCACAATATCGAAGGCGAACGCGGTCGCGGCGACTTGGATTCGGAAGTTCGCGATATTGATCAAGATGTAGAACGTAAAACAAATATTGAAAAAGGTAAAGACAGCTATAAATTGACCGGGTATCGCCGCAGTGACGGCAGCTTCGGTTTCCGCAATCATATCTTGGTAATCCCAAGTGTTCACTGCGCCAACAAAGTGGTAGAACGTATTGCCAACGGTGTTATGTACAGCGATGTAGAACGTCGTGATGACACCAAAGTTGTATATGTAAATCATCAACACGGTTGCAGCGAACTTTCCTATGATGCGGATCAGACGAAAGATGTTATTGTAGGCACCGCAGCTAATCCAAACGTATATGGCGTTTTGGTAGTCGGCCTCGGTTGTGAGGTAGTGCAGGCTCACACCGTAGCTGAAGAAATTAAAGCGCGCGCACCGTATAAGAAAGTAGAATTTTTCAATATTCAGGCCACCGGCGGTACGGAAAAGAGTATTCGTCGCGGCACAGAAATTGTTAAAAATATGTTGGCCGAAGCGTTAAAAGAAGAACGCAGTGAAGGTACCTTGGCGGATGTAGTACTCGGTACGGAATGCGGCGGCAGCGACAGCTTCTCCGGTTTAAGTGCCAATCCGGCGCTCGGCGTAGCCTCTGATATCGTAGTCAGTCACGGCGGGGCCGTAATCTTGGCGGAAACAACCGAACTTATCGGGGCAGAACATATCTTGGCAAAACGCGGTATCAATGGTGTTGTGAGTGAACAAATCATGAGTACCATCAAAGGGTTTGAACAAGAAGTTATCGACTCCAATGCGGATATTCGCGGTGCTAACCCAAGTCCGGGCAACATAGAAGGCGGCCTCAGCAGTATTGAAGAAAAATCTTTAGGTTGTATTTATAAAGCCGGTAACAGTCCGGTAGTGGCCGTAAAAGATTATGCAAAACCGATTGTGGATAAAGGCTTAACCTTTATGAATACACCGGGCAATGATATTGAACAATTGAGCGGCATGGTAGCCGGCGGATGTAATATTGCAGTATTTACAACCGGCCGCGGCACGCCGACAGGCAGCCCGATTGCACCGACAATCAAAGTATCGTCCAACACCTTTACATATAACAATATGAATGATGCTATCGACTTAAATGCGGGCACCGTAGTGGACGGTAAACAAACAATTAAAGAAGTGGGTTATGAAATTGTAGATGCTATTTGTGAAGTGGCTAACGGCAAACTAACAAAAGCAGAACATAATGAACAGAATGACTTTTCAATTTGGCGCTTGGCCACAACCGTATAGTACGGCAGGCCGTACGCATGGCAGATGAGATTGTGTGTGAATCGAGTCGGCCGTGTTTCCAAGGAATATAACAGTAAGTCCGGTAAGAGGTACGCGACTTAGTTGGTTTATAGGTGTATAGAGTGTTAATTTAAATTGGAGGTATGTATCATGGATTTGCAATTAAAAGACAAGGTTGTATTTGTAACCGGTGGCGGTAAAGGCATCGGCAGTGGTATTTCCCTTTCGTTGGCCCGTGAAGGTGCGATTCCTATTATTCTTTCCCGTTCGCCAATCACTGACGAATTCAAAAAAGATATGGAAGCTATCACGACTAACTATGAATTCATTCAAATTGACTTAAACGACACTGACAAAATCAAAGGCATCGTTGACGATGTAGCAGCTCGTCGCGGTGGCATCTACGGTATTGTAAATAATGCCGGTGCCAATGACAACAAAGACCTCGACACTACATCTTGGCAGGAATTTGAAAAGAGCATTCATGGTAACTTGACTCACTACTATGAATTGGTACACGCATCGGTAGACTACTTGCGTAAATCCAAAGGTTCTATCTTGAACATCACATCCAAAACGGCGTTAACCGGTCAAGGTAAAACCAGTGCTTATGCAGCCGCTAAAGGTGCTATCTTGGGTCTTACCCGTGAATGGGCAGCCGCTTTATTGGATGACGGCGTACGCAGCAACTGTGTAGTAGTCAGCGAATGCTGGACACCTTTATACGCTAATTGGATTAAAACATTTGACGATCCGGAAGCTCGTAAAAAAGTTATTACCGACAAAATTCCGTTGGAACGTCGTTTCACAACAATCGAAGAAATTGCTGACACAGCAGTTTTCGTATTATCGCCTAAATCCTCGCATACTACCGGTCAATGGGTATTCGTAGATGGCGGCTATGTTCATCTCGATCGTGCGTTGAGCTAATAGGAGGTACTGTACATGAATCAACAAGGTGCCGCAGGTAAACTCGTTACCAGCAGAAACATTAAAATCGCGTTTTGGTTAGTAACTTCTTTATTCTTCCTCTGGGGTTTCAGTTATGGCCTCTTGGACGTTATGAATAAAAACTTCCAAAATCACTTGGGTATTACTAAAGCCGTATCCGGCTTATTGCAAGCAGCTTACTTCGGCGGTTACTTCGTAATCGCAATTCCGGCCTCCATGGTAGCTACTAAATTCGGCTACAAAGGCGGTATCATTATGGGTCTGGCCTTATATGCATTAGGCGCTTTACTTATTATCCCGGCCAGTAACGAACAAAGCTTTAACTTATTCTTATTAGCCTTCTTTATTATCGCCTGCGGTCTCGGCAGCTTGGAAACAAATGCCAACCCGTACATTACCAAATTAGGTAGTGATGAAGATGCGGCGTTCCGTATCAACATGGCACAAAGCTTCAACGGTGTTGGCCAGTTCTTAGGACCAATCGTTGGCGGCGTATTGTTCTTGTCCTTATCCCACGGCAACATTGACCAAAACATGGCCAACGTTCAGATGGTATATGTAGGGATTGCCGTAGTAGTACTTGCTGTATTGGCACTCTTCGTGTTTACACGCATGCCGGAAGGTGCTGAAGTTAGCGAAGCAGCCGGTGATGTTGTAGAAGAAGATACTGACAGCTCTTATGGTAAATTATTCTCCTTCCGTCATTTCCGTTTAGGTGTTATTGCTCAGTTCTTGTATATTGCTGCACAAGTAGGTGCCGGCGCATTCTTCATTAACTACTCCGTAGAACACTGGCATGGTTTGGCTGACCATGAAGCGGCTTACTTCTTCAGTATCGCCTTGGTAGCCTTCTTACTTGGTCGTATCGTAACAACACCTATCATGAAAAAGGTTAGAAGTAACGTAATCTTGGCTACTTACTCCTTGATCAATGCAGGGATTATGGTTGTGTTACAATTCGTACATGACTTACCGGCCGTTATCGTTCTCTGGTTATCCTTCTTCTTCATGTCTATCAGTTTCCCAACAATCTTCGCTTTGTCTGTTGTGAAAATTCCTAACAGCTTAGTTAAAAAAGCAGCCAGCTTGTTAATCATGAGTATCGTAGGTGGTGCGTTCATGCCGTTCTTCATGGGTTATGTAGCCGACCACTGGGGTACCGGTGCCAGCTTCTTACTCTTATTACCTTGCTTCTTATATGTAGCTTGGTACGGTTTGAATGGTGTATCTAAAGACTAATACGTACTGACAAGGATTGCCGGCTGAAATGTCGGCAATCCACTTATATGGCTAAAAATTGATTATAAATAAGCTATAAGAATGTCTTACATTAAAGGAGACGGTAACATGTTGGAAATTGTAGACTCCCATTTACATATATGGGACTTGGATGTATTACATTTACCTTGGTTGAATTCCTGCAAAGGGGTAATTCAGCAGAGCTTTTCCATGGATGACCTGGTTAGAGAATACGCCAAAGCCGGCGTAGACTTTAAAGGGGGCATCTATATCGAAGTGGACTGCGACGACGCGATTAAAGAAGATGAATTTATCTTCAAGTTGAACAGTCCTAAGATTTTGGCAAAAATTATGCGCGCTCGTAATTTGAGCGGTCATGTTCGTTTGCCGGCCGGCATCGTAGGTGTACGTGAACCGCTTCACATCGACAGCTCCCCACGGGGCCGTTGTTTGGAACGCAGCTTCATTGAAGGCCTCGAAGTATTGGCTGATAAAGGCTTAATTTTTGAAAGCTGTAACCGTGTAGAAGAATTGATTGATATTTATCAGGCCGCAGCACAAGTTCCGGACTTAAAATTAGTTATCAACCATTGCGGTAACGTAACGGAATTGACGCCGGATTACAAAGAAGCGATGACTAAGTTGGCATCCTTGCCGAATGTATACTGTAAAGTATCCGGTTATGCTACGGAAGATAAGGTGTTTGTTAAGAACTTATTAGACTTTATTTCCGGTACCTTTGACCATAGTCGCTTAATTTATGCATCAAACTTCCCGGTTGTGGAATTGTATTCTAACTTTAAGGATCATTTAAACTCCGTACGTGAATACTTCCATGATGATCCTGACATTTTCTCTAAAAATGCCAAAAAATTATATAAATTAAATAAACCTCAAGTGTTTGCCAGCGTAATTAAACTTCGCCCTGAAAAAGCGGAATATTACAAGGCATTACATGCCGACCCATTCGCCAGTGTAAATAAAATGATTCGTGAATGCGGTATTACACACTATCAGATTTTCAATCGTGATGATTTGCTGTTTTCAATTATGGTCTATGAAGGCGATGATTTTGAATACGATATGGCAAAAATGGCCAACGATCCGGAAACACAGCGTTGGTGGCGTGAAACCGATCCGTGTCAAACTCGTATCGAAGGCGCTCAGAAAAATGAATGGTGGGCCGACATGGAAATGGTATACGATTTGAATAAGAAGTAGGGGGTAAGGCTTGTGAAAGCAAAATATATATGTCCGATTTTGACATCGATGAATGCGGACGAAACAGTTAACTACGATCAGATGCATGCATTTTACGATCAGTTGATTGAAGCCGGTATTGACGGCGTATTGGCCGGTGGCAGCGCCGGTGAATTCTATGCATTTTCATATGATGAAATCAAGGAATTTATCTTGGATGCCATTGAATACGGCAAAGGCCGCTGGGAAGTTATCGCCGGTACCGGTCGTATGGTAAAAGCGGAAACTATTCAGCTTTCCAATGAAGTACTTAAAGCCGGTGCTGATGCGGTTATTATTGTAGGTCCATACTACAGCGCTTGCAACGGCGATGACGTATTTGCTTACTTTGATGAAGTATTGAGTGCCATTAATGGTCCTGTTTATATCTATAACTATGGTGATCGTACCGGTTTTGATATTCCGGCTGAAACCTTGCTTCGTCTTCGTGAAAAACACGATAACTTGGTAGGTGTTAAAGATACACATCCGGTATTGCGTCATACGCAACGCTATATTCAGTTCTTAAAGCCTAAATATCCTGAATTCAAAGTGTACACAGGCTATGACAACAACTGTATCCCATCGGTAATCTCCGGTGGTGACGGCTGTATCGGCGCTCAATCCAATGTGGATCCGAAAATGTGTGCCGATGTAATCAAAGCGTTGGATGCTGAAGATTTAAGTGCTTTAAAAGAATTACAACGCAAGATTGATGCTTACTTTGCTTTCTATGAAGTGCATGTACCATTCAATCCGGTTATGAAATGGGCTCTTAAAGAATTAGGCGCACCTATGCAGGAAAACTGCCGTGTACCTATCAAACCGTTGACAGATGCTCAAAAAGAAGCATTAGCTCCGGTAGCCGATGCTTTATGGCGTAACAAAAAATAAATCAGTTATGTAACCTTTGTAAGGGTTTCATATAGGTGCCATGACGCTGCATCGGCACGTTGTGGCACCAAATAAAAATGACTCCGGCAGGAATTCCGGGTTCATATACAGAAATGTATAAGCAAGGCAATTTTTTCAAAAGGTAAATTCTAATTTCTCTCGATTAGGAGGCAACACAAATGGTTAATCGCATGATTCTTAACGAAACATCCTACTTTGGCTTTGGTGCAATCAATAACATTGTAGGCGAATTAAAAGCCAACAATTTGAAAAAAGTATTGGTTACCACCGGTAAAGACTTGATTAAATTCGGCGTAGCTACTAAAGTTACTGCTTTATTGGATGAAGCCGGCGTAGATTATGAAATTTTTGACGATTTAAAACCAAACCCTACGATTAAGAACGTGCAAGACGGCGTAGAAGCTTGTAAAAAAGCAAATGCTGATTGTATCGTAGCTATCGGCGGCGGCAGCACTATCGACACCAGTAAAGCCATTGCTATCATCATGACAAACCCTGAATTTGCTGATGTTCGCAGCCTTGAAGGTGTTGCTGATACTAAGAACAAATGCTTACCTATTATCGCGGTAACAACTACTTCCGGTACAGCAGCTGAAGTTACTATTAACTACGTAATTACTGACGAAGAAAAACGTCGTAAATTCGTATGTGCCGACCCTCATGACATTCCAATCGTAGCTATCGTTGACCCTGATTTATCCATGGGTATGCCTAAAGGCTTGTGCGCTTCCACCGGTATGGATGCTTTGGTTCATGCTGTTGAAGGTTTCATCACTAAAGGTGCTTGGGAAATGACTGATATGCTTCATTTGAAAGCTATCGAAATCATCGGTCGCTCCCTTCGTGACGCAGTAGCCGGCGACCCTAAAGGCCGTGAAGCTATGGCTCTTGGTCAGTACATTGCCGGTATGGGCTTCTCCAACGTAGGCCTTGGCATCGTTCACTCTATGGCGCATCCTTTGAGCGCTTTGTATGATATTCCACATGGCAAAGCTTGCGCTATGATGCTTACGGCTGTATTGAAATTCAATGCTCCGGCAACCGGTGAAAAATATCGCGATCTTGCTAAAGCTATGGGCGTTCAGAATGTTGACGGCATGAGTAAAGAAGAATACCAGAAAGCGGCTATCGACGCTATCCAGAAGTTAGCTGACGATGTAGAAATTCCTAAGAGCTTGTTAGAAGCCGGCGTTAAAGAAGAAGACATTCCGTTCTTGGCTGAATCCGCTAAAAACGATGCTTGTACGCCAGGCAACCCACGCGACGTATCTCAAGCTGAAATTGAAGAAATCTATCGTTCCATTTTATAAGAGAAACGCAGTTTCTTAAGATATATAATTTTTGCTCGGTAATTAGATAATCTAAAATAAAGACCGTAGTATCTGTGGTTATAACTATAGATACTACGGTCTTTTTTGCGCTTGTGATTGGTTATTTATAAAATTTATGACTGAGTTTTTCTTTTGTAATTTTACATAAATTGTTTAAACGAATATAATTAGCCACTGTAGTACGTACAATTTCATGTCGATGTTTTTTTCAAGGAGATGCTATTAGGTATGGAGGCTCACAAAGAGAAACTGTGGACATTGCCGTTTGTGCTGGACACAGTGATTAATTTATTGGTATTTTTGATTTATTATTTATTAATCGTAATTATTGCGGTGGTAGCGAAAGATACATTGCATGCTACTTCAAGTCAAGCCGGTTTGGCTGTAGGGATTTATATTATTGGTACTGTAGTGGCCCGCGTTTTTGCAGGACGCTTTGTAAGTACCTTAGGGAGTCGCAAAGTACTTTATGTAGGTTTGGGAATTTACTTAATATCTACGGCGTTATATTTTTATATTCCTAATTTGATTGTGCTTGATACGATTCGTTTTATTAACGGCTTTGCTTACGGGATTACTTCAACCGCAACCAGCACTATCGTGGCCAGTGTTATTCCGAAAGCACGGCGCGGTGAAGGGATTAACTATTATGGTTTGAGTACCAGTTTGGCAGCCGCTATCGGCCCGTTCTTAGGGATTTTTCTTTTGTCACTTACGGGATTCCGTACTATTGTGGCAATTTGTGTTGGTCTTGTAATCCTTTGTGTGATTGCTGCGTTGAGCATGAAATACGAAGAACCTCAGTTCAGTGAAGCTATTAAAAAAGAAGAATCGGGGCGCCGTATTTCCGATTATTTGGAACCGCGCGTTAATTCCATCACATTGATTTCGGTTCTTGTCGGTTTTGCATATTCGGGGATTTTAGGCTTTATGGCGTCTTATACCCGTGATATTAATATGGTACAGGCCGGTACCTGGTTCTTCGTTGTGTATGCAGTGGTAATTACCTCACACGACCATCCTTGGGACTCATCTTTGACCGCAAAGGTGAAAACTATGTATTATATCCTTGCTTTATTTCGCTGGCTATCGGTATATTATTATTGGCTTTTGCCGATGCATCGTGGATGATTTTATTATCCGCCGTTTTTGTGGGTCTCGGATATGGCACGTACATGTCCAACGGACAGGCCGTGGTGGTAAAATGGTGCCGTTCCATCGCATCGGGATTGCTACATCCACTTACTTTATTGCCCTTGATATCGGTCTTGGTTTTGGCCCTTACGTATTAGGCGGGGTTAAGGAAATCGTAGGTTTTACCAATATGTTCTTACTAACCGTTATTGTGGCACTGGTTGCCTTTGTATGCTATCACTTCTTATATGGTCGTTTATTGGGAACACCTAATGATCCGGCTTTGAAAGCGCAAAAAGAAGAATTGGAAATTCGCAATCAGGACGGCAGTTTTACTCTGGAAACGGGCAAAGTCTCATTAAATTAATAGGTTTTAAGCATAAGAATTTAGCTTGTTTTTATTTTTCAGATGATATACACTAGGATAAAAGAGTAGCTAATGTGTATTGAGCGTGAACAAATTCTGTTAGGTTTGTAGCGCTAATATTGTGCTTTGTAATTACGATTTGTTGCACTATTGTGTGGGCAAATCGTTTTTGCAATATGCAGTTATAATTTGAGTGTGTGTTATATGATGGATTGAGGAGATTGGAAATGTCCGTAAAGCAAGCTGAGCTAATGATGCTGTTTGTTACGTTTTCATGGAGTTCATCCTATTTATTGATGAAAATTGCGCTGACCGGTGTGGATCCGTTTACGCTTATGTGTTTACGATTCACAATTGCCTTTGTATGTGTATTACCGTTACTTTTAAAAACAATAAACATTTGTTCCAAACGAACGGTCGCTAAAGGATTATTTCTCGGATTTATGGTCTATGCTTCGTTAATTGGCACGATTGTGGGGCTAAAACATACGACTGCCTCTACGGCTGCTTTCTTAGGAACTACGGCGGTGGTCTTAGTGCCGATTATAGAAGGTGTCTGGCAGCGTAAGATGCCGCCTATGCTTACCATCTTAAGTATTGCATTGGCCTTTGTGGGCTTAGTGCTCTTTACTGTCAAAGACGGTTTATCCCTCGATATAGGGGCTCTTTATTGTTTGTGGGGCGCCTTCGGTTACGCCGTTTACATTGTAGTCGTCGGTCGGATGGCCAATGAGAAGGATATGTTTTCGGCTACATTGATGCAGTTTGGAGCCATTGCTATATTCAGCGGGCTTAGCGCTTTTATTTTTGAAACACCTCATTTACCACAAACGGGCATGCAGTGGGGAGCTATTTTAGGCTTAGCGTTATATGCAGTGCCTTTTGCTTCGTTATGCAAAGCATCGTACAGCGTTACTTATCGCCGTCCCGCACGGGTTTAATTTTCTCCATGGAACCGGTCTTTGCGGCCATTTTGGCATACTTCTTCCTTAATGAAGTCATGGATGGTCAAGGGCTAATCGGGGCTTTGCTCATCATGATTGCCAATGTTTTGAAAAATATCGTGTATCGGATTAGATATGTAAATGCACAACGGAAACGTAAAGTGTGGAACCGTAAGCGAATGGTATAGGGGAATCCGAAAAATATAGAATAACACAGATAAAAATAAAGAAATAAAAGAGCCATTAGGATTTTAACGTTTAGTTAATCCTAATGGCTTTTTGATTGTTAAAATTATGGAGCGGCCGATGGGAATCGAACCCACCTCTACGGCTTGGGAAGCCGTCGTTCTACCGATGAACTACGGCCGCAAATGTCTTTTTATATTTTATCAACTTTGGTTATGTTTGTAAATACTTTAGTAAATTGCAATATGAAATTGAACACTTTTAAAAACCCCGTAACTTATTAACTTCTTCAATGAAGGCTTCTTGTGGTGTCCGGTAGTTCAGAATTTTGCGTGGCAGTGCATTACACCAATCGGTAGCACGTCGAAGTGTTGCTTCTGAAACATCACGAATAGCAGTTCCTTTGGGAATAATACGGCGCAATAAGCCATTGTGTCGTTCGTTAGAACCACGTTCCCAAGCTGCATACGGATGAGCAAAAAACACTTGTAAATACTCTGTTTCTAACTCAGCAATAGATGCAAATTCAAGACCGTTATCGGCTGTAATTGTCTTGCAGAGTTGCTGTAGTGAGTCATGAGTACTGAAGCTTAGTAACCAGCTCTCTAGCGTATTTTTAATATCAGCAGCTTTAGCTGATGGAGAACGCAACGTTACATATGCACGTGTTTTACGCTCCAATAGGGAAATAATCACTTCATCATGCTTATCTTTAATGCCACGGACAGTATCAAGTTCCCAATGACCAAACTCTTCACGAGTCAGAATAGACTCATCGCGTAGATCAATAGATTTACCAAGGT
>ENA-OQBT01000196-OQBT01000196.1-human-gut-metagenome-genome-assembly--contig:-NODE-196-length-42315-cov-3.194961_pt1 | contig 42315 bp, 38 predicted proteins | sample MGYA00242749_ERZ504557 | MGnify/ENA primary metagenome ERZ504557 (study PRJEB26092, sample SAMD00036243) | human gut metagenome | host: Homo sapiens | study: EMG produced TPA metagenomics assembly of... | reverse complement strand
AGAGTTCTGCCACCGCCTTCTCCATTTAAATATGCTGTAACAACTTTTAGCTTAAATTTAAAACTATATTTTGACATGAAAAAACCGACCTCCTTAAAATTAGATTTTTAGGTCTAACTTTAAGGGGGCGGTTCAGTAATCTGAAGTTACGGCTACTCTTTTTATTTATTTTCATTACTAATAATGCTTTTTACGCTACTTCCTTCTCGAATCTCTGTCGAAAACAAAAGTTTCTCAACAGTATTTGGATAATCTTTAGTGGTCAGTACCGTTTCTACAGCCTTTGCGCCAATCTCATACAATGGTATTTTTATTGTGGTTAGTTGAGGAGACGAATATTGACTATTGGGTAACCCCCCCATACCTACTACAGAAATATCTTCCGGCACACTCAGACCAAAATCCTGAATAGCTCTCATCACACTTAAGGCCACATTATCATTATCACAAAAAACTGCTGTAAATTCATGCCCTGATTTTAATACTTCACTAACAGTTTCATAACTGCCTTTCCAAGTATTATCCGTATGAATAATTAGTTTCTTATTAATAGGTATATTGTGCTCTTGTAACACTAATTTAAACCCTTTTAAACGTTCCTTAACGGTACAAACATTAGCAGGTCCTCCAACGTACAAAATATTTTTATGTCCATGATCCACTAAATACTCTGTCATTTTCTTAGAAGCCTCAGAATTGTCAATCATAACTGAATCCATTTCAATACCTTGTGGTGCTAATGCAACGATTCTAAGGTTACGAGATTTATACTTCTCTACCTCATCTCGAAGATTGTTCTTATAAGCCTCAGTATCAAAGCCGCCACCGCCCAAAATCAAACCGCGTATACGATATTGATTAAACAATTCATGATAACGCATTTCATCATCTGTCTTACGCCCTGTATTACAAACAAAAGACAAAACCCCTCTGCTTATAGCTGCTTCTGTAATACCTCTCGCCATTTCACCGTAATAAGCATCAGATAAATCTCTTGCAATAAAAGCAATTACATTCGTATAGGATTGACGTAATGTTTGAGCCGAAATATTTGGTTTATAATCAAGTTTTTTTATTGCCTTTTCAACCTTTTTTCTCGTTTTTTCTGAAACAGCATGGCTAGAGTTATTTATTACCCTAGACACGGTTGCAATAGAAACGCCGGCCTCATTAGCAACATCTTCAATAGAATACGACATTATATTACCTCAACCAAAATACGATCATTTAAATCATATAGCACAATATTTATATCAACCTTTAATAAATTAACATTAACAGAATAAAATAATAATACTTATATAATAGTATTATAACTCAATGTAAAAAAAATTAGAACATTTTAGCAACAGCAAAACCAGTAATAACTAACACAAACAAGTAGCTAATCAACATCGAAAACTGCAAGAACCGTGGTTTATCATATCCTTCATTAATATCATCACGAAAAATCATCAATGTCATAAATAGGCCCGCAAACGGTGTCGCAATTGCAGTAGCCACATTAGCAATAAAAATCAATTGAGTTGGAGATCCGTTATAGAAGAAGCAAATAATTGTTGCAACTACAATACAGATTAAACACCCCCATTTTATAGGTTTTGACTCTAGGCCAACTGGTTTATCAAATCCGGCATTTAGTAAAACCATTCCTCGTTGTGTATTCCCTAACAAAGAGGAGAACCCGGCACCCAATAAAGCAACGCCCATTAGATATTTAGCTGCATCACCCATAAATGGAACCAATAAATCAGCTAACTGAGCTGGCTGTTTAATTCCTAAGCCCTGCGGATGTAATACAATAGCGCCTACTAATACAATTGCACCCGAAATCAAGACCACAGATATAATGTGTACCAATGAGTCAGCAAACATAGTACCATTAAACAAATCCTCTTTCTTCCACTTCTTTTCTAGACCTAAATAAGTGCCATAAACACCGGCTGTGACTGATGCATTAGTACTAATATACCCCAATGCTGTAGCTAAACTACCAGCAGCCACAGTCCAATGAGATAAGCCATACCCAAATTCTCCCCAATCAGGACCGCCAACTGAAACTAAGGTTGCAAAAAAAGCAATAATCATTGCTACTATACAAATTAAAATTCCTTTTTCGACTTTATTGTAAACACCTTTAGAAAAATAGCAATACATCAAAATTACTAACATAATCAATGCACCTATTTTCCAGTTAATATTAAAAATTAACTGCATCCCGGCACCTGTACCTGTAATATTCCCTAATGTAAAGAAAAAACAGGCCAAAAAAGTAGCGATACCGGCAATAATAGCAGCCCAATTTCCATAATAATGACGTATTGCATGAATAATCGGCATTCCGGTTAACATACCAATCCTATATGCCGTCATCATAAATGCGATTCCCATAAAAATAATCGGCAATATTAACCAAATCATGCTGTAACCATAATTGGCCCCCAACATAGCTGATATTGTTATATTTCCAGGACCTATAACCACTCCGGTTAAAATAATGCCCGGTCCTACTTTCTTCAACAATTCCCAAAAGCTTAATTTTCTAACGGGTTTTCCGTCTACCATTATATTAGCCATAGCTGTATCTCCCATATATAAATTAGGAAATTCACCGTACAAACTCATGAAAAGAGAGGATAAACCTATTCAGTTATCCTCTCTACTTTCACATCTTTAACCCGCTCTTCAAAACATTCTTGAGTTCGTGGGTGAATAAATTTTCTTGTCAGTATTATACTAAGTCTACCGTTTTTACGCCACCCAATTTAATAGCTTCTGCTACACTATCTTTTTCTTCTTGAGATAACGGAATTAAAGGTTTACGCATTAATGGAGAGCTAAATACTTTACGTTGATAAAGAGCTTCTTTCATACGTGCATGAGCTTCACCGGTAGGTTCGCCTGTACCATAAATAGCTGCTGACATTCTCTGAACTGGTTCGTTAGCTTCACGAATTTCAAACAAATTACCTTCAAGTACCTTTTGGTACATATTATTGATGAGTTCAGGTACGCAGCCACAGAAACCAATCAAGGCACCATCCATACCAGGATTCAATAAAGAAGTACAGATGTATTCATCATGGCAAGTCCATAACATTACATGAGGGGCTTTTTCTCTTAAGATACGAATATCGCGTTCGTATAAAGCTTCATCACGAGTACCCATTTTAATAGCTTTAACATTAGGAATCTTGCACATTTCAAGAAGGGTTTGAACCGGATAGAAACCTTTAGAGTTAGCAGGATACAAATGAATTACGATACCGATATCGATTGCATCAGCTACATCTTTAATAAATTGAATAGCAGATTGTTGTTTCATACTAAAACGCAACCATACATGTGGTGGCATCAACAAGATACCATCAGCACCAGCTTCTTGAGCAGCCTTAGCATCTTCAATAGCATCGATTGTACCTTCGGCACTAACACCGGAGATAATACGTACACGACCTTTTGCTTGATCGGCTACAATTCGAGTAATTCGAGCACGTTCTTCTCTTGTAAAGCCACCGATTTCACCGGTATGACCGTTTGTAACAAGGCCTGTAATATGTTCATATTGAATTAACCATTCAACGTAGTTGCGAAGTTCTTGTTCATTAATAGAATAATCATCATTCAAAGGAACCATTATTGCCGGATTTAAACCTTTCCAATTGTCGTTTAACATAGTGAATACATCCTTTCTAAAATAAGAAAACAATTACTACTTACTATTACTTAACAAAACCGGTTTCAATTTAAACTTTATGGAAAATGTTTTCCATAACCTTTATCTACAAGATACACCTCAATTGAATAACTGTCAATCATTTTTGTTATGCTCTTTATGCATCCATAGTATCATTTTACAAAGGAACTTTCTTCTAATCCAGCAAAACCCTTTAAAATTCCTAATTACTGGACCTGTTACTTTTACTCATAGTTATAATATTTTCTTGTAAAAATCATTTTTTTATTTCCTAAATTGATAACTAATGTTATACTTCAGTTAATACTACTTACTGTTACACCCTAAAAAGTTCTCATTTTTACCAAGAAAGGGAGTAACTCAAATGAAAAAGAAAACGTTTTCACTAAGTATTTTACTAGCTTTACTGTCAACTGCCCCTGTACTAGCAACTAATCCATTTTCTGACGTAGCTTCAGACCATTAGGCATTTCAATCTGTAGCTGCACTAGCAGAAGCAAATATCATTAAAGGATATCCTGATTCTACCTTTAAAGGAACCCAAAATATTACGCGCTATGAATTGGCACAGATGGTCGGCCAAGCAATAGCTAATCAAAAGAATACAACTGCAGAGCAGCAGGCTATAATAAACAAACTATCAAATGAGTTTTCATCGGAACTGAAAGCTCTTGGAATTCGCTTAGATAATTTAAACGAAAAAATCGGCAATGTAAAAACAAGTGGCGACATACGCCTGCGGTATCGCGGCTCGGAAGAAAAGGGCGTATTCAAAACGAATAGTAAATCTAAATTTGATTATCGTGCACGGATTCAATTCGATACCAACATCGCCAAAAATACATCTGCAATAATTAGGATTAGAACAGGTAATACAAAAGGCGATCCGGAATTTGGTAATACACTTAATAATGATATCGCATTTGATCGTTTAGCAATTAATCACAAATTCAACACTGCAAATACTATTTCTCTTGGTAGAACCGGTCTTCGACTTGGTGAAGGTTTGGCATATAGCAATGAACCCTTTGACGGCATAATATTTTCTACAAAATTTAATACCACTCAACTTGAATTAGGTTACGGTGCGTTAACTTCATTCTATGCCTCTACATTTCCCGCCTCCAAAAATAGCAAAAGAACTAAAATCGTACCTAATTTAAGTACCGATGAAAACCCGACATTAACAGTAATTCAAATCAGACAAACATTTTCTAAAAATATTGCCGTAGCCGGATATTATCTAGTTGGTAATCAAAATATAGATACTGACTTTTATGGAGTCAGTGCCGATATTAAAGTTGCCCCAATGTTAGGACTTAGTGGCGAATGGATTAAAGCAAAAGACTTCTCTAATGCCACAGCTTGGGTCGCCGGTATTAGTTACGGAAACTACACTCTTTCTAAAGCAAACTCTTGGGATCTTAAGTTACAATATTTTGACGAAGACATAAATTCACCGGTTTTTACATCTCGTTTCGCCCAAGCTTGGCTATATGACTATAAAGGATGGCTCGCTACAGTCGATTATGCATTAGATAAAAACCTTGGCCTTTCTGCCTTTTATGGATTTGGCAGCAAAAATCAAAATGGTCAATCACTCGGGAACTATTATCGAGCTGAATTTAATTTAAAATTCTAAAATCTAACTCAAACATACAAAAAAGCGATGGACCGAAATCCATCGCTTTTCTTGTTTATCTTATTGTGTGTTGAGCTATTTATGTTGTTATTATGTTGAGCAAGTATACTAACTGCTTCGCAGTACTTAAGCTAACTTCTTATGCTAAGCTTGCACGTAAGAACCAAAGCTGTTTAGTGTAGTACTCAATGTGATCTTCCATCAAGTTGGACAATGCGAAGTTATCTTCTTCACCGGCTTCTTCACGAATTTTAAGAGCCAAGTCGGACATCAATTTGAAGTCAGCCTGTAAAATTTCATATACTTCTTTAACGCTAAATGCACGGCCATCCAATTCTTCGATAGTAGCCAATTTCAAGTATTCGGAAATACGTACTACCGGTTCTTCGCCTGCCATTTTAAGAGCTTCAGCTACTGCATCATAGTATTCGAATGCATTATCGTATACACTTTCCAAGTATTCATGAGTTGGTACGAACTGGGAACCTACTACATTGAAATGAAGGTTGTGTAATTTTACGTTCCAAATTGCTAAGTTTGCTAAATACTTGTTTACTTCCTGTACGTTTTTCATAATTTTTTTCCTCCTTGAATTGTAAACCTCTATTTACAATCCCTACGAATTTTAATAATTGACATTAAACATATCATTTAATATTTCAACTGAATTTGTTTACTTTATATTCAGTTACTAGCATTTTTACTACAATTTATAATCATTATTGTTTGCTATGGTTAGATTATAACATAGACAAAAATCGATGTCAATTACTTTTGGAAAATAATTATTATTTACTTTAAAACTTTTATTTATAGGCTAAAACAAGCTATAAAGTAACCTTAAAACACCATAAATTAAAGGATATTAAATTCACTTAGCAAATAATTTTAACAATTTACAGTCATTTTACATTCATATTTAAAGCTTTACAGACCATACATCCTTGATCACCAATTTAGTAAAGTACACTATTTATCTATTATCATTCTTGATTAATTTTCTCATATTCCTATTTAAAAACTACACAGGTTGGACTGGCTGTTGCCACCGTAATGCCGGTAAATGTCAAATGACCATGTTCCTCATCAACATCAAAAAGCTGCAATGTATCGGAGTCTTCGTTGGCAATAAGCAACTGCTTCCCATCAGGCATAAAGGTAAAGAAACGTGGCGTTTTGCCCAAAACAGAGGTAAAGCAAGATTTGTTAGAAATCCGGTTTCTTTATTTACCCGATATATGGCTACGCTTTCATGAATACGGTTTGTTTCATATAAGAATTCTTCACTCGGACTGAGTAGCACTGCACTGGCTTGCCCTTGGCCGGTATAGGTTTCTGGTAGTGACGGAATAATTTGCAAGGCTGTCAAAATACCTTTGGCGTCATCAAAATCGTAGTACGTAACCGAATTACCCTTTTCGTTCACCACGTAAACATGACGATTATCTTTACTAATCGTCAAATGGCGCGGTTCCGCATAGGTTCTGGCATCAATATGAGATTGTTCTGTAAGCTCGCCTGTTTCGGCATTGACTTTAAACACATAGATTCGTTCATGACCGATATGGCGCCCCTGAGTAGGCACCAATAACCACTGTCCTGTTTTATCCAACACACACTGATGAGCCAAGGAAACGGTATCATCACTAAGTCCTTTAATATGTGCTACCGATGTAGCTTTGCCCAAACTGCCATCGGCAAGCCGCGGTATTGTAGTAACAGTACCACCTTGCAAGGTGGCCACATATAAGAATCGATTATCCGGAGATATTTCAATATATACCGGGTTTTTACCTTCGCTGCTCACTGTATTTAAAAAAGTTAGCGATCCATCTACTTCCACTTTGAATGCACTCACTTCTTCATAATCACCGTGAACGGTATACAAAAAAATACTTATTCTTATCGAAAGCCAAATAGGACGGGTTTTCTAAAATAGGCGTGATGCCTAATAAATGCCATCCTTCCGGCGTAATATCATAGACGGAAATTCCTTTGCCACGAGCATTTCGATGTTTTGTTGTGCGGCAACCTATATATGCAAACATGTTTACTCCTAATACCTATATAATTTTTATCTTTAAATTCACCTATATAATCTTAAATATCTTTATTCTACGCCAAATATCTCTTAATCACTATAAATTAACATTCAAGATTTCTTTACTCCTTCATTATCCAAAGTTTATTTAGATAAAGTCTCAATATACCGCATCGCATTGTCATAGGTATTACGAATATGTTGCTCCATTGCTTGCAAAGACAATTTTGAGTCATCAGCTTTTAACGCACTCACTATAGCACGATGTTCATCAATGGTTTCATAAAATCTTTGAGGCCCACTATACAAAGCTGTTATACCTAAACGCGCAACTTTATCTCTCATATCCAAAATCAACTGTTTTAAAAATGGATTATCTGATGTATCCGCTAGAATATTATGAAATTCCATATCCAATTTAATAAATTCTTGAATACGATTACCTGCATTGTCTTTTAAATCTTCCTGTGACTGTACACATTGTTGCAAGCGCCTAATGGTTTCATTATTTATCTTATCAATTGCTAGTTTAATAACCAAAATCTCTAAAGCTTCACGTATTTGAAAAATATGTTTCAAATCATCTACAGATAGCGATTTTACCATAACGCCTCGATATGGAATATATTCAACTACATCTTCCGCTTCAAGAGCTTTAAATGCCTCTCGAACCGGTGTACGACTTACCTCTAATTCTGCCGAAATTTTACGTTCATTTAAAATATCCCCCGGCTTATATATTTGTTCATTAATGGCCTCTTTTAAATGAATATACACTTTCTGCTGTAATGACTGACGCTCCTCTATATTCATATCTCCACCTACTTTTCTAAACTACTATAACTATATTATAGCATCAAAAAAATAACATTTTTTTATTCTATTATTACTTTTAATTCTAATAGTATTGACGATTTCGCAACAATGGTATACAATTTCATTAAGTGGTATACCAAATTATAAGGAGGCTATTATGAATCCGAAAATCGCGTTTAATACAAATGAGTTCCATCTTTGCTGAACCAGAAAAAAAACTTTTCTCACGCCATAGAGTTAATGGATGAAGCTATGGCTCAAAAACCAGATATTCTAGTTTTGCCTGAAACATTTAATACCGGCTTTTTCCCGACAGATAACCTCGAAGAACTAGCTGATAAAGAAGGACAAACAACTAAAAAACTATTCTCCGAATATGCAAAAAAACATTCCGTAAATATTGTAGCTGGATCAGTTACTACTTTAAAAAATAATAAAGTATTTAACACAGCTTATATTTTTGATAAGCACGGCAAGCTAGTTGCTGAATATGATAAAATTCATGGCTTCACCCCTTCAGGCGAACATAATTATTACCAGGGTGGTAATAAACTAGTTACCTTTAACTTAGCTGGTATGAAATGTGGCATCATCATCTGTTATGACATTCGTTTTTGTGAATTAGTACGGTCATTGGCATTAAAAGGGATAGAATTGCTATTTATTCCTGCGCATTGGCCTTTAATTCGTAAGAATCACTGGATTAATTTAGCCACAACGCGTGCCATCGAAAATCAGATGTATGTATGTGCAGTCAACGCTTGTAGTAAAGCAGGCGATACCATTTTTGGTGGTAATTCACTATTGATAAATCCATGGGGCGAAGAAATCTGTCATCTCGACGAAGCAGAAGAAGTTCAATTCGGAACTGTTGACCTAAGTATTATCAAGGATATACGTGAATCCATCAATGTTTTCCGTGACCGTAAACCATCATTATATGAACTATAAAGGAGCACTATCATGAACGTAACAATTGAAAGCTTAAAAGGAAAAACTGAATTATTTTTTGACTTAGAACAATTATTAGTAGTTGCTTTGCCGGTAAAGATATTGAAAAAACAATGGAACATATTCGGGAATTAGAGGAAGAAGGTATCAAATGTCCAAAATCTGTTCCAGTATTATATCAATGCTCCAAAGAAATACTAACAACTAGCAAAGTTATCGAAGTCATTGGACAAAAAACAAGTGGCGAAGTTGAATATCTCATTTTAGTACATGACAACAAATATTACATTGGTGTTGGTAGTGATCATACTGATAGAGAATTAGAAGCTGTTAGTATTCATAAATCAAAACAACTTTGTTTAAAACCATATGCTACTACCTTCTGGCCATATGACGAAATAAAAGAACATTTTGATTCCATAAAACTTGAATCTTCCCAAATACTTAATGGTGAAAAAATATCCTATCAACATGGTCTTACTTCCGATTTACTCTCACTAGAAACTATTATCGAGAAATTAAAAGAAGAAGTTAATGTTAATAATAGCCTTATTTATACAGGAACAGTGCCTTTAGAAAACGGATTCCAATATGGCGAATCCTTCGAATGCCAAATCGTTGACGAAAAATTAAATCGTTCAATCGGCCTACAATACAATATTCAAGTAATTAACGAACACTAATCCTTTCCTTAATAGTCTTCTACTTGTACAAAAAGGAGGTTTATATGCTTACAGCCCAAATTATAATGTTACTTACATTATTGGTAATGATACTTGGACGTGCTCCTCTTTATATCACCGCTACAATCGGCAGTACCTTAGCGGCTATTGCTGCAGGTTTTCCACTTATAGGCAAAGATCCAAACTCTATAGGTAAATTATTAGTATCTGCAATGAATCCTGTAATTATTGATATGCTAGGTGTATTACTCTTTATTGGGATTATGCAAAAAACAGGTTTTTTAAACGTTATTATTTATAAAATTATGGAAGTTGGCAAACAAAAAGGCGGGGCACCGGGGATTGCAACAGCAGCCGGTTTAGCCGCAGCATTATTAGGCGCCTTAACAGCATTCACTCAACCTGTAATTACTGCTACGATTGCAGGTCCTGCAGCAACTCGTCTTGGCTTACATCCTAATAAAACATCCGCTATAATCTCCATGGCTAATACAGTTGCTAACTCATGTGGTTTTACTCATCCAACAATGCTCGCCATATTAGGACTAACTGGGGTTTCTTTTGGCCTAATTAATGTATGGGGTTTTGTTGGTAGTATAGGTATTTATGTCTTTGCTTATTGGCGTGCTAAACGTGAAATGATAGCAGAAGGTCATTATGTTTGTGATAACGCTAACAACTCTGACACTGAAGATTTTGTTTTACCTGATGATGCTCCAAGCTTCACTAAAGCCGTATTCCCATTCCTCGCATTATGTATCGCATTCTTTATGGGCGTACCTGTATTTATTGTCGGTTTTATTTGCAGTATTCTCGTTATCATCATGGCTAAATACACCTTAGCAGATGGCGAAAAGGCAATGATTTCCGGGGTTACCCAGATTGCTATTCCAATTGTTGCGATAATCAGTCTTATGTTCATGTCTGTTGTAATTAACAAAATTGGGCTTGTAAGCGTATTATCCGAATACTTAAAACCATTCTTAGCTATTGCGCCAATTCAAATACTATTTATAATTTCTACAATTGCCGGTTTGATTACACAATCTAATGCGGCTTCAGCTGCTATTATTCTACCGTTTGTTCAAATTCTTATGGGTATGAATTTAGATCCAATGGCAATCAGCTTCGCTGCTATTATGGGCGCAGCTATTATGCAGTTATTCTTAACAGGTGGTGCCTTAACTGCTTTACCGGTAGTTGCCGGTGTAGTTCCTGGTACTAACCAAAAACTAGCAAATAAATGGGAACGCCCTGCATTATTAGTTGGTATTGGCGTAAGTTTCATATTATCTTTTATCATTTAAATAATATCCTTATACTTCCTTAAACATAAAATTATAGCGACCTTCTAATTTTGGAAAACTCTAAATTAGAAGGTCGCCATTTTATTCTTAAATCTCTATCAACCAATCCACCACATTCACAACCTGAATTCCGCCAAATTCTCTTTCAATCCCCGGTTCCAAAGTCAGAACTAATTTCTTATAATTATCCTGTATTTTTTGCAATGGCCGGAGCTCACGTTCACGCACCATTTCATCACGCATCGACTCCGTAACTTGGATATATAGCTTTTCGTCAGCTTTAGTAGCTATGAAGTCCACCTCAAAACGATCTATCTTACCGATAGCCACATCATACCCACGGCGCAAAAGTTCCAAATACACCACATTTTCCAATACATGGCCCGTATCACGATCACGAAAACCGAGTAAATAGTTGCGTAGCCCAATATCTACAATATAATACTTACCTAAAGTGCGTAAAAATTCACGTCCTTTAATATCAAAGCGTTTAATTTCATAGAAGAAATAAGCTTCTAATAAAGTTGCTATATACGCTTGAACAGTGTGAGCACTAGGCGTCCCATTGCGACCACCGCTTCGTTTACCCGCATCAAGCAAACCTTCATTAACTAGAGTATTACCTATAGACGACGCCGAAATGTTACTTCCCACATTATCGGCCAAGAACCTTACAATCTTCTGCAGCAAATCAGAGTCTGTCACTTGTCTTTGGTTACGACGTTGCTCCCGTTCTAAAATATCGCGTACAACAACTGTATTATAAATACCATCAAGCAAAGTCATAGCTCTATCTTGATCAAAGCCCACATCGGCAATCCCCGGCATACCGCCAAAGCGTAAATACAGATTAAATATATCTGACAACAAGTAGACTTGACCATTATCATCATAAACGCGCTTCTCTCTAGTTCCCAGTGGAGTTGTTATTTCTCTTAACTCCAACGAGTTAAATTCAATAAACTCCTTAAACGATAAGGGCAACATCTTTATTTCGACGCTGCGCCCGGACAGATAGGTAGCATATTCCGATGATAATAAATACGCATTTGAACCTGTCACATATATATCACAGTTAAAATCAACACGAAACGCATTAATCGCTTCTTCCCAACCGGTACACGCTGAATTTCATCAAAGAACAAATAGGTAATACCTGTTTTGGAAATACGCTCTTTCACATAAGCATATACATCATCAGCGCTCATATCTTTATAGGCAAATGATTCAAAATTCATTTCAACGATAGCATCGTCAGATATCCCTTGCTCCTTCAACCAAGCTATCATCAGTTAAGTAAGCTGGACTTACCACAGCGCCGAATACCGGTTACAACTTTAACCGGTTCTGTATCTTTAAAAGCAATCAATTTATTTAAGTAAAAATCTCGTGGTTTCAGGGCTCGCACGGACATCATAAAACCACCTCCTCTTACTCGTATAATAGCAAAAACTTTTTATTTTTACAAGTTTATGCTACCAATAGCAAAAACTTGTATTTTTTAACACTTTTTGCTATCGCATAACGGGAAGCTACTATTAAAGCTAAACTTTTTTCAAAATAAGATTACAAAAAAGCCTCCGACGTCTTCACTAACGAAACGAAAACGCTCGGAGGCTTACTTATTTTATTCTATTATTAGACTACGTTAGCTATTCACACGAATCTTTTATACCAAACTTTTTACTCAGTCAAACTTACCCAACGCAGGGATGCTTGCCTGTTTCAAGTATTCAGCATATTCTTTAGCATGTTTAGCCAAATCTTCATCACTCATAGTGAGGGTGCCTTTTACCACAAACGGCGTCAAGTAAGTCATGCCGCAGAATTCAGCCAATAGCAACTCTTTGCCATGTAAAGCTTTACCGCTGCTGCCGTAAGCCCAACCATAAAGGAGCACCTGATCCTGCCATTCTTTTAACAAGGAAGGTGAGCTGTACCAATACATCGGGAACTGCAACACGATGCGATCAGCTTCAGTCAATACAGCCTGTTCTTTGGCCACATCAATTTTGTTATCCGGATATAAAACATACATATGGCGAACAGTATAATCACCGCCGATAGCTTGTTCAAAAGCTTTATTAATGCGGGATGCTTCAAAATTAGGATGGAACAATAAAACTACGGTTTTCATAGGATACCTCCTGTTTTCTCAAGATAATAATATATGAATTTTATAATATACAATGTAACTATATTGAACTTTCTATATCTATTATACATCAAGAAACTTTGAGAATCTATCTTAAAATCACATAAATTGATGTAATTTTATTACGCTAAAACAATTCTATCCTAAAGCGTATATTCCAATCTGTACGTCACAAGTCACCGTTAATTATGCACCTTAATCGACGACGTTAATCGGCACTAACTGTTACTATTTGACCGGTCCGAAGCGATGTGAAAACCACGCGCCGCGCCCGTAATTCATAGGTTCTGCCGGCTCGTTCATTACCATACAAAGCATCGCCTACCAAAGGATGGCCCAAATGAGCCATAGCTACACGGATTTGATGTGTTTTCCCCGTATAGAGTCTGATATCTACGGTAGAGACCAACTTAGCTTTGTCCGCTTCGGTCATGGTCGCCAATTCATCGGCACTTACTTCGCGATAAGAGGTAGCCACTACATCGCCGAATTGACCATCTGTCACATCGCTCGGTTGATTACCGGAAGCATCACCGAGCTGAACACCCTCGACCTCTTCAAATACGCCGGTGCCGTTATACACGGTGCGTGTCGGTTTGCCGTCTTCGCGCACTTCATAGTGAATCCCGTCTTCCCCACGTTTCATGGGCAGGTCCACAATATTCGTATCCAAAAGCACCCCTTGCACAACCGTAGCATACCACTTCTCGAAGCGTTGATCTTCAATTTGTTGTTGGTAAAAACTCTGTGCCAAGCACTTTTGGCAATCACAATGCAACCTGATGTATCCCTATCCAGACGATTTAAAAAGCGAACTTTGCGCTTAATGCCATTATCTTTAAAATACTGAGCCACACCATTAGCTAACGATACCTGCCCCTTAGAATTCACCGTAATCCCCACCGGTTTATCCAAGATAAGCAAGTCTTCATCTTCATAGAGAATAACGAGCTCCATAGGCACCGGATCATGATCTATTTTTTCCTTCGGCATCTGCAATCGCAATTCATCATTAAGCTCCACCGATTCCTTTGGATTTGTTTTTTTTCCATTTAAGAGAACCAGTTTTTCTTGAAACAGCGTTTTCATAACTGAACGCGCCATATGCTTGGCATCAAGCCAAGCGCCCACCGTCTCAATACCGGCCATTACATCGTCCGGTCGCAATAAAAAGCACACATCATCGCTGCGATATGTTTTTCGTGACATAGGCACCTCCTTATTCTCTGATTACATCAGCCGGTAAGTATTTTAAAAACTCACTTGGCTTCACGCCGCGGCCGCGATTATCCGTCATGGCATACGATATAAAGAGCCGCTCTTTAGCTCTGGTAATCGCCACGTAGAAGAGTCGCTGTTCTTCCGACAGTTTTCCTTCTTTCAAAGATAACCAACTTGGGAATAATCCTTCCCGAAGCCGGCCAAAAACACATATTCAAACTCACTGCCCTTGGCCTGATGCACCGTAATAATCGGAATTCTATCATTATTTTTAAGACGTTGGTCCGGCTCACCCGCCGTAAGCGCTGCCTGTTCCAGCATCTGTTGCAAACAGGCTCGCCCTGACAAGTCCTTAGCCTGACCTTCCAAATCTACCATGAGTCGATACAAATCACGAATATACTCTACGCGGTCATTTTCTTTACGTTCCGCATAATAGGAAAGCACGCCCATATCATTCATAATATAGGCCAACAACGCCGATGGTTTATCCGTCAAAATCTTACGGCGTAAGGTTGCCATCTGAGATGCCATAGTGGCAAACGAGTTCTTAAAATTACTGATTAGCGCTCGGCGCTGATCCGCCGTCGGTCGAATATTATGCTCAATGGCATAGAGTAATAACAAGGCCGTTGCCCGAATATCATCCATCGCATTATGAGTCGGTTTATGATGAATCGGGAAATATTCACTCAAAAAGCCCAACTTATGGTTCGGCAAACGGGGATAAAAACGACGGAAAAAATCCAAGGTATCATACACGTCGGCAAATTCCGGTGTCCCCAAATTATGACGGGCCAATTCGTTAGTGAAAATGCTGATATCATAATTTACATTATGACCGACAATGACGGCTCCTTTGGAAAACTCCTTAAAGTCAGCCAATACTGTAGTCGCATCTTCGCCGACTTCAGCCAGTTTTTCATCGGTAAACCCGTGTACGGCGGCTGAATCACCGACTGATTTCGACGGACGAATAAATCGTTCAAAAATCTCACCTTCCGAACCATCCGGATTGAGCTTGCACGCCGCAATTTGAATAATTTCATCACGGGTTGTGTCCGTCCCCGTACTTTCCACATCATAGACCACAATCTTACCGGCTGTAAGCCCTTGCAGAAGTCCGTCATAAGGTTCTTTTTCAAAAATCTGCATATCCATGAAATCCGTAAGACGAAGGCCCATAGTCCGCACGTCTTCGCTTTCAATTTGCTGAATACGAGCCTCACCGATGCCCTTCACATAGCGCATAATAATGCGTTTGGCACTCACTGCATCATGCGGATTCAGTAACAGTTTGAAATAAGCCATTACATCTTTAATTTCTTGACGGCGGAAGAATTTATATTCATCAATAATCATAAATTGACGCTGTTCTTCAGGGGCTACATGCTCATTAAAACGCTCAAACAGCGCGCTCAAGTACTGAGCCTGTGAGTTTTGGCGCACCAAGATACCGATTTTGGCATCTTTTGGCAAAGTCTGAATGGTATCAAAGATATACGCCCCTTCTTTCCATTCCGTGGGCGCTTGTGCACCACGATAGGCTCACCCGGCGTCTTACTGGCGGCAAACGGTTTTTCCTGATAAAAGTCACCGATTAACCGCGGGAACATGCGCTCTAACACGGCAAACGATGCATCAAACAGATACTTATTGGCACGATAGTTTTCATAAAAGACAATCACGTCCGGTGAAAACTCCGCCTTATACTCATCCAACAGTCGTTCCGGATTGGAGCCGCGCCATTCATAAATAGTCTGAAAATAATCGCCGCAAAGGAGCACATGATTGCCCTGCCACAAATATTTCATGACCGTACCTTCCAAATCGCTGGTATCCTGCATTTCATCCACATTGATATACCGATAGCGACTGCGCCAACGTTCGCGCACCGTTTCATCCTGAAATAGACGATGCACCAAGGTAATCAAGTCGGTAAAATCGACGCCGTGAACACCGGCCAAGGACTGTTCGTAGCCCACTAAAGACTCATACCCTTTTTCACGGAATTCAGCCAAATCGGATGGATTGAGTTTTTCAAAAAAACGTTCCATCGTAGCGCGTTGCTCTATAAAAAGGCGGTCGATGGTCGTTTCATAATCACTCGCCGTGTTTTCACTGTAATAGCCCCAAATGGACCGATATTCCTTCACATGGCTTATAAGGTTGAAGAACACCGCGTCCTTCATGCCCGCCGGCAACCAAGTAGCCAACAGTTCCTGACAGTCTACTTCATCATAAATAGCCATGTCAAAATACAGACTGTCATCCAGTTTACTCTCCTCTTGCAGGACTTTATAACAAAAGCTGTGAAAGGTGCTTACCTCCACAGCTTTAGCTGCCGGCCCCGCCATAGACAGAATGCGATCCTTCATTTCACGACATGCCTTATTGGTAAATGTCATGCAAAGAATTTCCTCGCCCTTAGCCGCGCCACTTTGAATAATGTGCGCCACGCGGTGAGCCAGCGTATTTGTTTTTCCCGTACCTGCCGAGGCCAGTAACAGTATGTTATTCGTCAACGTATTCACCACACGCTGCTGAGCTTCATTTAACTGAGCCATACTGACTGCCTCCTTTATGCTACATGCTGTGCATGAGAGCCACTACGATTACCGGAATCGGGCCCAACACAGCTGTCAAAAACCACATGAGTACGGTCATATCCACCGGAATATGCAAGAAATTTACACTCACATAATACGCTGTATAGCCCAAAATTAGGTTGAAACCGACCCGTTTGATTGTATAAAATGCTACTTTAAAAATTGTATAAATAACAACAACTGCCACAGCAGCAGTTACCACTAAATCCATTCGAAAAGCCTCACATTTCCCGGCGGTTCATAACCGCCCCGCCGATAGTCAATTCATCGGCATATTCAATATCACCGCCAACCGGTACGCCGCGCGCAATACGGGTTACCTTAATACCGATTGGTTTTAATAAACGCGCCAAATAAAGGGCTGTCGCTTCCCCTTCCGGATCCGGATCGGTGGCCAGAATGACTTCCTTCACCGTCTCATCGCGCAAGCGATTCAACAGTTCCTTAATACGAATATCTTCCACCCCGATGCCTTCCAACGGTGACAAAGCCCCTTCCAGCACATGATAGACACCTTTATAATCGCCGCTTCGTTCAATGGCTACCACATCGCGGGATGTTTCCACCACGCAGATAATGCTATGGTCGCGCATTTCGTTGGCACAAAATTCGCAAGGATCTTGCGCCGACAAATTAAAGCAAATAGAGCAGCGTTTGGTCGCTTCCTTAGCTTGCTCAATCGTTTCAATCAAAGTGGCCACTTCATCAGCCGGCAATTCTACCAAGTAATACGCCAAACGCCGGGCCGATTTAGCGCCGATGCCCGGCAAGCGGCGCAACTCTTCCACTAAGCGTTCTAAGGGATTTGCCATCTTAGAACATACCCGGTAATTTCATGCCGCCTGTTACTTTGCTCATTTCCTGAGCCATCATGTCGTCAACTTTTTGACCGGCTGCATTTACGGCAGACAATACTAAATCTTCCAACATTTCCATATCGTCAGTGTCTACTACGGAAGGATCGATTTTAACGGATTGAACAATTTTTTCACCGTTCATCACGATAGTTACGGCACCGCCGCCTACAGAAGCGTCAACGATTTTAGTTTTCAATTCTTCCTGCATCTTCTGCATATCTGCCTGCATTTTCTGCACTTTTTTCATCATACCCTGCATATTGCCCATATTTGGCATACCTTTACCGAACATTATTGTTCCTCCTTTTAAAAACCATTATTTTAAAAAATTAATATATTTCTATAATAAAAGCTTGCTCGCTCATTATATGAACGTCAGCTTACTATACTTCTATGATTCAGCGGTTAAACGTGAATTATGTTAACGCTGCTTCACATTACTAATCAGCATCTTTAGATGGTTCTTCATCGTTGATAATTTCTACATACACGTCATTGCCTTCAGCTTGTGCATTAATAAGCGCACCCATCAAAACGGAATTGGACCGTTCTTCCGGCGTAGCCTTACTGGGATCCATTTAGTCATGCCTTTTAACTCATCGGGAACTTCCGTTTTTTTTTGAGCTGTAGAATCCGCCGCGGAAGGCATCATCTCACCATCACTGTACTCATCGTCAGGGGGTGGCGCTGTTTCAAAATCGGCTGCACCAAAGTCGTCGACTGTTGGATTAGCGTCACCGACATTCGAAGCGCCAAAATCATCCACTGTTGGTGTACCGACCGGCGTGGCCCCGGATGCAACCGAAATCGTGCAACTGTCACAGTGGTATTCCCGCGATTTGAAGCACTTGAGGCGCCAAAATCATCAACAGGTGCCGCATCCCCGACATTCGACGCACCGAAGTCATCCACTGTCGGATTAGCACCACCGGCATTCGAAGCACCAAAGTCATCAACAGGTTGGGATGCTCCACTTGGCTGCGACACAGTATGCTGTACTGTTGGCTGTGCAGTTGGTTGCGAAACCGGCGGTATGTCACTTGTTCCAGCCATCGGTTGTGACTGACGCTGTTGCCCGGCCTGGTGCGTTGCTCTATTAGCACCTGCCGCCGTATGCCCACCGCCGCCGTTAATTACGGCTTTAGCGGCATCTAAATATCCTTTAGCGGCACTATCGTCTTGGCAAAGCACTTGCACCATCACTTCGCGCCCCAGAGCCTGATGTAAACTCTGCTCCAATTCGAAAATTCGATCTTCCGTATTACACATATTAACCAACATCGGATTGCCGAATACGAAAACAACACGCGATTCATCGATATAGGTCAAGAAAGCCTGGTTAAAAAAGCTAGCTGTAAAATTCCAAGACCGACTATTGGCATACCGTAAGGTATCCTTCTTTATTTTATCATAATTCCTAGGATTTTCGATGTGCTGACCTAAAATAAGTGCCGTATCACCTATAATTGAGCGAATGCGCGACCCTTTTTAGGCGATTGACCATGACCGGCGCCGCATTTTTGGCCGGTGCTTTGCGCTTCGCAGGCGCCTTGCTCCTACTTGGCGTAGGCGGCGCCATTGAGGTTGGCGGGGCCATGCTACCGACGTAGACATATCCAAACCGGGCGGCATAACCCCCGGTGGCATCGTACCCGGCACTGCAGATGATATGCCGCTTGGCGGCACTGTACCGGGAACTGCTGAACCCGGCATCACGGCACTTTGCGCGCCTGACATTGCCTGATTCATGGCACCCGCGTCAGACATCATACCTTGATGCATCATATTCGGGTTCATCATCGGTGGCTGCTGCTCCAATTGAGCCAGTCTGGCACCGAACTGATTATCCGATTCATCCAAACGATGTTCAACGGCGGCCAACCGTTGTAATACATCTTCTTCGCTGACTTGCGCACGGGCGCAAATCCCCAACAAGCCCATTTCGATGACGATGCGCGGATTATCCACCCGTTTCGCATCATTCAAAATCTGTTGCAATTCTTTGACAAAATAATTGAGTTCATCCACCGATAAAGACTGTGCCTGAGCGGCAAAAGCCTCTTTAAACGGCGTATATAAAGCTAATTCTTCTGCGGTAGGCAAAACTTTTTCAATCAGTAAGGCCCTTACATGTTGAATGAGAGCTTCAATAATCTGTTTGCTGTCGCGACCTTCGCTGAGAGCTTTTTTAGAAGCCACCAAAACAGCCGCCCCATCGCCCTTGCGCAAATAATCAAGGAAGGTCATAATCCATTCTTTGCCCACCAGGCCAATCATAGATTCCACGGTCTGCGCCGTAATCACATCCGTCGTCATGCCGGAGCACTGGTCCAAAATACTGAGAGCATCACGCAAACCGCCATCCGCGTGAATGGCAATGAGTTGCGCCGCATCAGGTGAAAGCTTGATATCACTTTCTTCGGCCACATGCAGCAAATGTTCCGCAATATCTTCGGCCGTAATCCGTCGGAAGGTATAACGCTGACAACGCGATAAAATCGTTACCGGCAATTTATCCACTTCCGTGGTGGCAAAAATAAACATAATATGAGGCGGCGGTTCTTCAATCGTCTTCAAAAGGGCATTCCACGCTTCATTCGTCAGCATGTGGGCTTCGTCGATAATAAAGATTTTTTTACGACCTTCAACGGGTAAAAACTTCACACTTTCCCGCAAAGAACGGATTTCATCAATACCGCGGTTCGACGCCGCATCTATTTCCAAAACGTCCATGGATTGGCCGTTTAAAATTTGTTTACAAGAGGTACATTCGTTACAAGGATGATCGGTTGGGCCTTTTTCACAGTTAATGGCTCTCGCAAAAATCTTGGCCACACTGGTTTTGCCCGTCCCACGCGGTCCGGAGAACAAATAGGCGTGCGCCACCTTGTCTTCGCGAATGGCACGCATCAACGTCTCGCTCACTTGCTTTTGCCCGACCACATCGGTAAACGTCTGAGGGCGCCATTTCCGATACAACGCTACATAACTCATAGGATTCCCTCCTTTCTTATAAACAAAAAAGCCGTCACAACACTCGATTATGACAGCCTTATAGGTTCCCTCGTGGCACATGAAAGTAACCGCTTAGTGCTGCTATCTCTCGATCCTGACACGATTCACAGGCTTCCATTGCACGAGCCCCACAAGACTGCCATAATCCAGTCCTGCATTACGGCTAGCTATATTATTATATACTACTAAAGGCAAAAAAACAAGTCGCCCCCGGCTAATCAAATTATACAAAATACAACATACATTTTGTATAAATTTCCTAATAAAATGTATACGTTACACTTTAAATAGAGTATAATGAGGCTAGATAAATTCTATAGAGATGTATTATTTTTTTCAAAAGAGCTAAGAAAGGATTAGTATTATGGACGCTTTTAACTCTTTCATCGGAACCATAACCGGCTTTCTCTGGGACTACATTATTATTATTTATTTAGTACTCGCCGGCTTCTGGTTTACCTTCAGCACCGGATTTATTCAGGTGCGCGAACTCAAGGAAATGATTCGTCTTCTGGGCGAAGGTGTTGGTAAAAAAACGGAAGGCAACCGCATTTCCTCCTTCCAGGCATTCTGCGTAAGCTCCGCCTCTCGCGTTGGTGTGGGCAACATCGCCGGTATCGCCATCGCCGTTGTACTCGGTGGCCCGGGTGCCATCTTCTGGATGTGGTTTATCGCCTTACTCGGCGCTGCCACCGGTTTTGTAGAAAGTACTTTGGCTCAGATTTACAAAGTACCTTCCAGTAAGGGCGGTTTCCACGGTGGTCCGGCTTACTACATTAAAATGGGTTTGAAAAATCCGGCCTTCGCATTTCTCTTTGCGGTGCTCATCAGTGTGACCTACGGTTTGATTTACAACTCTGTACAAGCCAACACATTGGCCAATGCCTTACTTATCGTTAACCTTGATCCTCAAATAACCGCCATCGGCGTTGCTATTTTAACAGCCCTCGTTATCTTCGGCGGTATCGCCCGTGTTGCTCGTTTGAGCGAATGGCTCGTACCTGTTATGGCCGGTTTATACATTTTAACCGCCGTTTACATCGTATTGGTTAACATCACGGAATTACCAAACGTAATCTACGCTATTTTCTCCAATGCCTTCAACTTTGACGCAGCTGCCGGCGGTTTCTTCGGTGCTGCCGTAATGAACGGTATTAAACGTGGCTTGTTCTCCAATGAAGCCGGTGAAGGTTCCGTACCAAACGCCGCTGCTACGGCTGACGCAAGCCATCCGGTTAAACAGGGTCTTATCCAATCTTTCGGCGTATTCGTGGATACCTTCCTCGTATGTTCCGCTTCAGCATTCATCGTATTAATCTCCGGTAACTATGCAGGCTCCGGTCTCACCGGCATCGCTTGATTCAGCATGACCTTGCTGCGCAACTCGGTAGCTGGGCTGCCCCTGTAATGGCTATCTTCATTTTCATGTTTGCCTTTTCTTCCATCGTGGGCAACTATTACTATGGCGAAATCAACATCGCTCATTTAACTAAAAACACACTCTACTTAAATATTTTCCGCGTGTTCGTAGTTATCATGGTTTACTTCGGTTCCGTCGCTTCCCTTAACCTTGTATGGAACCTGGCCGACTTATTCATGGCCTTCATGGTACTCACGAACTTAACCGCCATTCTCCTCTTGTGGAAACAATGTAAAGCCGCTATGCTCGACTATTTCAAACAGAAAAAAGCCGGCATTGTAGAGCCTACATTTGATAGAAGCGTACTCCCTAATCAAGATGGGATAGTGTGGTGGCATAAGGACGCACAGCATAAAGACTAGTAAAGGTAGCGTGCATGCTATAAAACTTTAATTTCAAAAGAGTGACAGTCCTGTCTCCTCCCTGCGAGTCAAGCTCGAAAGGTCGTTCAACAGGACTGTCACTCTTTTTCTTTCAATTTCACGGCATAGCACGTATATCTTTACTAACGTCTTATGTTGTGCGTCTTACGCCGGGGAGAGGGGCGAAGGACATATAAAATCAAAATCATTTTCTCTTTCCCCCTTTGATGCGCAAGATAAGATTAGTTATACAGCGATATGTACTCTGTGATAGAGAAAAGAAAGGCAGGCCTATTGAACGAACCTCAGAACTTGTTTCGTTGGGGAGGAAATAGGCCTGCCTTTCCTTTCTTAAGTAATCACATATAACTAACCTTATGTTGTGCATCACCTTTCCTCCCCCGTAAATATTCGAGGCGCGCCTGAAGGCTTCTAGAAACCATACGTACTCTGGAGATATGTGAGAGAAAAAGAAGTCATGTCCTATTGAACGAACCTCAGAACTTGTTTCGTTGGGGAGGAAATAGGACATGACTTCTTTTCGCCCACTACAAAGCACATGGTTTTCCTAGAACCAAAATGGCGCCCTGAGAATATTTATAATTTTATGATTGATATTTATACAGAAAAGGGCTATAATATGCATATAATTAATTTTGAGTTTTTAAGAGTCCTTAAAGTTTTAGTGTAGGGGGAAGTAATTATGTTTAGTTCACTCAAAAAATTCGCGAGCAAAAAGGTTGTGCTCACTTTGACAGCGGCTTTATTGACAGCCGGTTTAATCGCAGGTTGCGGCAGCACCGGCGGTGACAATCAAGAAAAAGTTATTAAGGTAGGGGCCGAAACTACGTTCCCTCCATTTGAATTCACCGAAGGCGACAAATATGTAGGCTTTGATATTGACCTTGCCGACGCTGTTGCCAAGAAAATGGGTTACAAAATGCAGTTCAAAAGCATGGGCTTTGATGCTTTGATTCCTGCGTTGCAGAGTAAAGATATCGACATGATTGCATCCGGCCTCAGTGCTACCCCTGAACGTGAAAAAGCTGTTCTTTTCAGTAATCCTTATTTTGAAAAAGGCGGTTTCGTAGCGATTGTAAAAAAAGATGACACTGCTACAAGCATGAACGATTTAGCCGGTAAACGTATCGTTGTTCAAATCGGTAGCGTTGCTTTAGACGTAGCTGAAAAGATTCCTAACGCACAAGTTAAATCCGTTGACAGCAACTCCCAGTTATTCAATGAATTAAAAGCCGGCACAGCTGATGCCATCGTATTGGACAATGCTGTTGCGCTTTACTACTTAAAACAAGGTGCTGATGCTGATACCAAAATCATCGGCGAACCTGTAGATCCGGAACCATTCGTATGGGCATTCCGTAAAGATGACAAACAGTTGAAAGAACAAGCTGACAAAGCTTTGGCTGATTTGAAAGCTGACGGCACTTACGACAAAATCTATGAAAAATGGTTCGGTCCTGCTAAAAAATAAGCTTAAAATAAGCTAGTTTTTAACAAATGAATCATAGCTCCTCATTCACTTTGAATGACGGAAGCTGAAAATATCAAATAACGTTACCAAAACGAAGGCGTTATCCCTTGAGCAAAAGCTGAGGGGATAACGCCTTCTCTTTCTTTCATTATAAAGTTGAACGATTGATAACCCGGAACTATAGCATAAAACTAGTCCCTTATGGCAAAACAACCAGATATGACTTACTACCCGATACAACTGACTCTGCACGCACGGCACCAGATACGACTTACTCTGCAGCTACGGTACTAAATATAACTTACTCTGCCGGTACGGCAATCGCATCATTTAAGCGGAATGAATAGATATAACGTTCTTTTACCGGTTTACCGGTCAAGCGCTCTAAGGCTTGACTATAGATACGCAACTGAATACCGTAACGACGAATCAATTCATCACCGGTTTTAACGCGGTCCGTTTTATAATCTACCAAAACCCACTCGCCATCTTCTAAAAATGCTGTATCAACGATCCCTTGCAGGAATAATTTTTCACCCGGTTCTACTTCCGGGTACACATCATGAGCTTCAATGAGCATGCTGAACGGCCATTCTTTGGCGACCTGTGAATATGACCGGCTTGAAGTCGACTGACTTGAATCCGATAAATTCGACGTTCCCGGCGAGTTGGACTGATTTAAAGCTGACGAGTTCGACGTATCCGCCGAAGCTTTAGCGGCTTTTAACAAACGACTCCCCAAATCGGAAGTAAAGAATCGGTATAGCGCTCTATCACTCAATACTTGTCGCTCTTCCAGCGTAAAATATCCTCCCAAAACCAATTGATCGAGTTTGGCACTCAAGCTTTTTTGCGTATATTTTTCCATCGGCAACCACTGCATAGCTTCATGCATCAAAGTACCCCAACGAGCGCCGGTACTCACTTCTTCAGCGGCTTCCAAAGCTCTCGGTTTGACATCAAACGGACCCAGCTCCGAATGTAATAGGCCTTTTGAAGTCTCTTGAATGGTTGTAGGCTCAGTTGCTGCCGGTGCATTTGCTACTGATGCATTTGCTACCGATGCAGCAGCTGTCTGTTCAGCAATTGATGCATCAATTGCTTCAGCTTCATTCGCCTCAGCCACATTACCGCCGGCCGGCTCTACCAAAGTTTCAGCTTCTTCCTCGGCTTCGGCAAAGCGTCGTTTTAATTCACTCACAGAAATTTTAGCGGCACGACTGACAGCACCCATGTATGGATAGCTGAAGTTAAAACGAGCTACCAAGTCGGCTTCAAGCGGTTCCGCATCAATTGGAGCCAATTTTTCAACAGCCGCCAAAATAGCGGATTTTTCTGTTTTACTACGCTGCAAATCCGTGTATAGACTACCGTCATGAAGTTCAACTTGTATACGACACTGTTTATCCTTGAGATCCATAGAGGCCACGTCTTCTACGCCACTGAATTGGCGTATCAAATTCCCCCCGTTTAAATGGCGGCTTAAGCCCATGATAAACCAATCCAAATAAGATTTTGCGCCCGTAATCAGGTTTTTGCTTAGCATCTGCGTATCGGTCAAGAGGGCCGGTGCGGCCTGCTTGCTGCAGAGATCTTCAAATTTTTTTACAAAACCGGTAATAAACAATTTATCGCGCGCACGAGTTAAGGCAACATATAAAATACGTTCTTCTTCAGCCTTGGTAGCCAGTTCAATCTTGTCCCGCACATAAAGCCATGGCAGTGAGCCATATAAGACGCGATAGTTTTCATAATAGCCTTTAATACCTACGCCGCTATCGCCGTGAAGTAACATGGTTTTTTTCAAGTCAATCAGATTAAACTCTTTTTGCACGGAGCTTACGAATACGACCGGGAACTCAAGGCCCTTACTTTTATGAATACTCATGATGCGCACCACATTATCCGCTTCGCTTACCGTTTTGCCGATGCCCAAATCCTGGCCCGCGGCCTGCAAGCTTTCCAAGAAGCGTAAAAAGCGAAAAATGCCGCGGAAGCTACCGGCTTCGTACTGCTTGGCTCGTTCGTAAAGTGCCATTACATTGGCGCGGCGCACGAGTCCGTTCGGCATGGCGCTGACGTATTCCAAATAATTCATATCCTCGTAGATGGTCCACAGCAAATCGCTTACACTGTGATGCCGTGAATAGGTGCGCCATTTTTCAAAACGACCTACAAAAGCCTGAACAGCTTCATTTTGTGTGTTTTTGCCATATTCGGCCAACAATGACCAAATCGAACCTTGGCCGCTCATGCGCAATCGTCCCAATTCGTTCGCATCGAGACCGACAAACGGCGAATTGAGCACTACCGCCATCGGCAAATCCTGTTCCGGATTGTCGATAACCTGCAGTAGCGACAGCAATAGCTTTACTTCAATGGCACTGAAGTAGCCCGTGTTCTCTTCCGCATAAGCAGGAATGCCCGCCTGACGCATGGCTTCTACCATACGGCCTGCTTTGACTTTTGGCGAACGCAAGAGAATCACTATATCGCGCCATTCCAAAGGTCGGAAACTGCCATCCATATTTTGTACAACCTTGTCGGCAGCTTTTAACTCTTTGATTTTTTCAATGATAAAAGCAGTCTCTTTTTCGTCATTTTCTAAATCTGCTGCATCATCGTCATCAGCTAATGCACCGGCTTCACTTGACGCTGCGCCTTTACTAAACGTCGATGTTTTTTCATTACCCACATCGATGAGATGGAGTTCTACGGGGCCACCGACCCAGTTTTCCGGCGCATCATCGGTGTTGCGGCCCGGATTTAAGGCTTCCGCATCACCGTAGTCCAGTTCCGCCCCGTCAGCAGTCATGATTTGACGGAAGAGGAAGTTGGTAAACTCCAAAATATTCGCATCGGAACGGAAGTTTTGGGATAAGTCTATACGGCGCTCTACGGCATCAACGGACTGCTGGAATCTGTGATATTTTTCCATGAAAAGCATGGGGTTCGCCATACGGAAGCGGTAGATACTCTGCTTCACGTCGCCTACATAGAATCGATTATCGGTGCGCGACACGAGGTTCACGATAGCTTCTTGTACGCCATTCGTATCCTGATATTCATCCACCATAACTTCTTTGAAGGTGTTTTGAAGCTCAATGGCCACTTCGGACGGCGCCCAACGGCCATCGTCCTGTTTGTCCCGCAAGAGGCTAAACATAGATGTTCCAAGTCTGAAAAATCGAGCATGCCCAGTTCTTGTTTGGCCTTCGCAAACTCATCCTTAAAGGCCAACGTTAAATCGATGAGGCCCGTCACATACGGTAGCTTTGCTCAATCTGCGTTTTAAACTCCGCCTCGGTAATGGCAAAAGGACCACTGGAAAGCTCTTTTAAACTCTCACGAACACCTTTTATCAGTTCCTTAGCCTGAGATAACAAGCCGGGATCAACCTTATCCAAATCTTTTTTCAAAGGATTCATATTGAGCCGCTTGAACGAATGATTGCCAATGAGAGCGACGGCGGCCACCATTTCATCCAGGTTTGCGCCTCGGTCAGGGCGGACATCATATAGGCGAGCTCATCAATAAATTCGGCACCCTTGGTAGGCCCACCCGGTTGGTTGAGGATGTCTGCAAATTTTGCCAGACGATTAGCAATGTCGTCAATCAGAAGATGTTGCTCGTCCATAAAATATTTACCCCAAACGGTGTCCATTATAGGCTGGGTAAGGGCATTTTCATAACGTGCCTTAGCCTCTTGAAGCCAGTTTTCAGGATCAGACTGGGCCAACGCAAACTCATGAAGGTTCAAAATCTGATCCATAATGCCTTGGTCGGACCGTTCACTGCCAAACATGTCGGCAATTTCAAAAATGTGAAATTGATTTTCCTCGTAGCTTTTATCAACAGCTTTTCCAACTACATCGGTTTTCAGAAGCATCAATTCCCCTTCATTACCGATGCGATAGGACGGATCGATGTCGAGACGATAAAAATAACTGCTGATAACCCACTGACAGAAGGAATGGAGCGTCGAAATATGAGCGGATGGCAACAAGCTGAGCTGTTCTTCCAAGTAAGAATCTCCGGTTTTATTGAATTCTTCCGCTAATTTAGCACCAATACGAGCACTCATTTCAGCAGCCGCCGCCTTGGTAAAGGTTACTACCATAAGCTCCTGAATGGATAAGGGATTATCTTTAGATTTCAAGCGCTGAATGATGCGTTCCACCAAAACGGCGGTTTTCCCGGAGCCGGCAGCCGCCGCTACGAGCAAGGTCTGTGAAGCGAGCGAGCCCGGCTTTGGTGCATCAATCGCCGCTTGTTGAGCGTCGGTCCACTTCATATACATCGTCTCCTTTCGCCATTTTAGCCAACACTACATCTTCGTCTATTTTGTTGATATAACGATAATTATTACGGGTATTTTCAAAACGGCATAACGCCTTATATTGACAATAGGAGCAAGGAATGTACTTATTATCCAAATTGTACGGACTCACCGGGAAATGCCCGGCCAAAATATGCTGCCCTGCCTTACCTATCACACGTGCCGCATAATCGGTAAGCGCCTTAAAGTCTTGTGGCGACTTGGTCTTTCGTTTATCTTGACCATGAATCGATGTGCCATTGCCGCTAATACGAATCGGTACATATGGCGTTGATTTACCAGCCACCACCGTTTCGTCAATATTCGCCAATAACTCCACATTATCTGTAAAATAACCGTCATTTTTAAGGCCTGTATCGGTTTTCACCAATTCAGATGCCATTTCTTCGGTTAGGACACTACTCTTGCTGATTCGTGGATTTTTTACATACGTATATACCAAGGCAGCCGGTTCAATTTGATCGCTTCGCTGTGCCCGTTCGAGGGCTAAGAGATAGGTTACGAGCTGCAATTTGAGGCCATAATACACATCCGATGCCGTCACTTCCGCATAGCCCGACTTATAGTCCACTACGAGACCGTAGGTTTTACCGGCCTCATCCTGCCACTCATCGACGCGGTCGAGCTGACCGATAAGTTGAATATACGACTCGTCACCCAACGATATTTTCACCGCCGGCCAGTGACCGGCACCGCCGTAACTGCTAAAGCTCTTTTCCAAATAGCGCGTGTTGAATTTGCTCTTTTGCGACCAATCGGTAAGACGATTTACCGTCCGTTTGAGGTCGATTCCAAACGCTGTTGGAGTACCGTTTCATACACATCGCCTTCTTCGCCGAGCTGCAATTCCTTACTGATTTCAGCCACTACCGCTTCGCAAAGCGCCGCTTCTTCATCCGGTTTTATATCACGCCATTGACGTTTTTCTTTTAAAAGTGTCATACCCAAGGAGCGCAAGCTTTCATGGAGAAAAATCCCGATTTCCGGGGCGCCGAACTGCTTAATCGGCCGTTCTTCCAAACTTAAACCGTAACGGGCATAAAAAGCGAACGGGCATTGCTGATATTTTTCCAAACGCGTGACGGAGCCGCTTAACGCTTCGTTTTGGAATAATAAAGCCTGCACCACCTCACGGTCCACTACGGCACATCGTTAGAGTCCATAACGCCACGGGTGGCCATCCGTAAAGCTTCGCGGTACTGACCGTCAAGCTCCAATCGTAAACGCTACGCCAAATCGGCGCTAAATCGCCGTCTTGCGCCACGGTCCCCATCTGCCGGCCAATAAGGATAAACTCTGTAACGGCCGCCAAATATAGTCCGGCTCTTGGCCCTCCGGAATGGTAAGCGGCGCTCCCTTGGAACCGGCCGTATAACCCAACTGCTGCCAACGTTTAATAGCCAGGCTGCTTTCCAAGGCGGCCCCTTCTTCATCGGAACCGGCATAGGAAATATGAAGTTCCTCACGACTACGCGTACAAGCCAAGTAGAGCAAGAAGTTTTCATTAAAAGCGCGCACTAAAGCCCCTTCCGCTAAGGTAACGCCGGCGGCCTTCAAGGCTTCGCGCTCCGTATCTTTCAGAAGGCCTTCATCGCCCATACGTTGCGGGAATACGCCGTCATTGAGGCCCATTAAAAAGACGATATCGCTTTCATGCGTATAACCGCGTTCCACAGTGGTCACCATAACATGGTCAAGGCTTGGGGGCACTAACGAGTAGGATACTTCTTCTAACCCTTCTTCCAAAAGCAGCGCCACTTCCGCCGTCGTCATCGTATCGGGCAATTCCAAACTCATAATCTCGTCAAAAAGAGCAATAACCCGTTTATACATCTGCTCATGAGCGGCCGCACTTTCCGCATCACCGGCCGCTTCCGCATCAGTAGCCCACTGTGCCAAGCGAGCAGGCACGCCCACATTACTCATCAACAAGAAAAGCTCTTCACACCATTCATAACCGGTGTGTTCCTCTTTGGCAAATTCCCAGAAAGGACGTAGCTCGGCCATAATTAGATTATGAGCCGCATTGACACGCATACGGCGCGCAGATTCCGTATTTCCCTGCATGAGTTCATCAGAAATCGTGCTATTTAACCTATCGCCGGTCGATACAGGATTAACATCCGTTACTGCTGCATCAACTTCAGGATCCTCTTTTGCAGTAGCATCAGCTGTTGCACTCGCTCCGATTTCCTCTGCGATTTTTTCATCATACGTATCATCATCGTCACTGCTGTCAAAACGGTTTTTCCGTTCATACGGCCAGCTGTCTTTGAGCCACATGAAGTCCCGAATACCAAACTCGAGGCAATAATTTTCCAATTCATCCACAGCGGAACGAGTGAGCGGCCAGAAGTCGGTTTTTAACAAACGGAACACCGCATCATGATCGAAATTCCGACGTACCACTTCCAATAAGCCCTGTAAAAACTCACCTAGAGGATGGCTCACCATAGGTCGGCGGCGATCCGAGAAGTAAGGAATTTCGTAACGTTTCAGCGTTTTTCCAAAATATCGCCATAGGTCTCCGACTCACGAAGCATGATGGTAATATCCCGCCAGCGCCGATTCGGTTGTTCCATCGCTTCCAAAATCTGCCGACATACGGCATCGGCTTCACGAGCTCGATTGTATGCCACCGTAACAGGCAATACGGCCTCTTGATTATTATCTTTGATTGGTGAGTTAAAATAACGCGTTGCCAAACTCTCTAAGACAGGCTTTTTAAAGCGATAATTTTTATCAAAAGTCCGCACCACGAGCTCTATCGCATCTTTTTGCGAAGCATGCCATTTCATCACATCTGCAAATACGGAATGAGGGCGCCCGAACAGTCGTAATTTTTGCGGCGGCACCTGTAATTTCGCCAGGTCCGGCGGTAAGGTGATGGTCAAAATGCTGTCTTTTGCCAATGTAAACAGCTCATATAAAAGTTCCATTTGAATCGGTGTAAACCAATGAAAGCCGTCCACAATCACATGGGAATTATGGATTAACGGGCTTTTTGGTAATACCTCCATGAGCTCTTCCAAACGATTAGCCGTATTAACACCGGTGGTGGCCAATGTTTCTTGGTACGCTTCCATGATATGAGCAAGTTCCTGAAGCTTACGCTGCAATACCATAGATTCGACCTGCTCAGCCCCTTTTTTCAAATCGGCTGCATCCACGCGGAATGAATCGCATTCGCTGATGAGTCCCTGCAATACATCGGCAAAATGAGGTTGCTTAGCCGACTGCCCCAATAATTCCAGTTTGCCCTGCTCCCGTTTCATGATTAAACGAAGCAATAACTTTTGCCCAATGTCCGACAGACCTGATTCGCGCACCATCCCTACCGATTGAAATATCTGGTACGCCAAACGGCTAAAACCCACTACGCGAACGGTGGTAAAACCGCCTTGTGGCATGAATTCTGCCAAGCTTCGTTCTATCGTATAGGTCGCCGAATCCGGTACGATGTATAAAATAGGCTCGCCCGGATTTGACTCGATAACTTGCTTCACATGCTCAAAGCAGGCCTGTGTTTTGCCCGTGCCGGCCCGTCCTACATAGACCGAAAGTGCCATACTTTCACTCCTTCCTACAGCGGTATATTTCATCTAGATTCTCTACTGATATAATTATACTCTTAATCATAAATATAACTCTATACTCTCATATATAAATATATCATAGCTGCCTTTGGTATAAGACAACCAAATTTTTCAAACTACAAGTATCTATCGCCTCAGAAAATGAAACAGATTAAGAAAATGCTTTCAATTATACAGCAACTACATTAATGCATAAAACAGAAACTGCACGAATATGGGCCCAATGCCCATTCGTGCAGTTTCCTTGGAGGTTTTACTACATTCTATATAAATAAATTATATAGCTACATTATGAGTGTCAAACCTTATTTAGATTATTAAAATCAAATCTTATTAGAGTCAGAATCTCATTTAATTTAAACCTTATTTGATTCAAACTCCATTCGATTCAAGCCTATTTAGTCGGTGCCAAACTTTCTTGCATACGTACGTAGGATAAACGACGTTCTTTGGCATCCTCTTCTGTTTTGGCAAAGAGTTCTTCCGCCACTTCAGGGAATGTCTGTTTAAGCGAGGCATAACGCACTTCGCCCATCAAGAAATCTCTAAAGCTTTCAGTCGGTTCTTTCGAATCGAGGCTGAACGGATTTTTATCAGTGCCGCGTAAAGCAGGGTTGTAGCGATAGAGATCCCAATAGCCGGCCGCTACGGCGCGACGTGATTCTTCCTGCGTCGTGCCCATGCCGGATTTAATACCGTGGTTGATACATGGTGCATAGGCAATAATGAGGGATGGACCAGGGTAGCTTCCGCTTCCGTAATCGCTTTGAGGAGCTGATTTTTATCGGCCCCCATAGCCACCTGAGCCACATATACATAGCCGTAAGACATGGCAATCATGCCGAGGTCTTTTTTCTTCGTACGCTTGCCGCTGGCTGCGAATTTAGCTACTGCCGCGGTATGCGTTGCTTTAGAAGATTGACCGCCCGTATTGGAGTACACTTCCGTATCGAATACGAGAATATTTACATCATCGCCGGACGCAAGTACATGGTCGAGACCGCCGAAGCCGATATCATAAGCCCAGCCGTCGCCACCGAAGATCCACTGCGAACGTTTAGCAAGATATTGTTTTTCTTCTAAAATCGCCGTCATAGCTTTAGTCGGTTCAGCCACTTTTTCAAGCAACGCTACCAAACGAGCGGATCGTTCACGTGTACCGGCGCCCTGCTCGCGATGTTCGTTCCAATCGCTAAGCGCGGCTTTTAATTCAGCCTGTTCCGCCGTGCATTCATCGATAGCGGTTGCTACATATTCACCGATTTGTTCACGAATCTTCGTGGTTCCTACGCGCATGCCGTAGCCGAATTCCGCATTATCTTCAAAGAGGGAGTTTGCCCAAGTAGGACCTTGACCCGCCTGGTTAACCGTATAGGAAGATGTCGCATGGAACCGCCCCAGATGGAGGAACAGCCGGCCGCATTGGCAATCATCATGCGATCACCGAAAAGCTGCGTAACAAGACGGGCATACGGTGTTTCACCGCAACCGGCACAGGCACCGGAGAATTCGAGAAGCGGTACTTCAAACTGACTGCCTTTTACCGTTTCTTTCTTCATCGGATTCGCTTTAGTCGGTAAGTTTACACCATAATTCCAAGCATCGGCCAAGTGTAACTCGTCATCGATTGGGCTCATGGTAATGGCTTTACCCTTAGGAGCCGGACAAATCTGTACGCAGTTGCCGCAACCGAGGCAATCAAGCGGCGATACGGAGATACGGAACTGTAAGTCGCCGGCGCCCATAGCCGGAATTGTTTCAAAACCTTCCGGAGCGGCCGCCACTTCGTCAGCCGTAGCCAATACCGGACGAATCGTTGCATGCGGACAAACAAAAGCACACTGGTTACATTGGATACAATTTTCTTTGTGCCAATGCGGTACGAATAAGGCTACGCCGCGTTTTTCATAAGCAGCCGAACCGGCCGGTAACGTACCGTCTTCGTAGCCCATGAAGGTGCTAACCGGTAAATCATAGCCTTTTTGCGCATTGATCGGACGGCAAATATTTTGTACATATTCAGGAATTTCCTGAGTTTCAGCTACCGGAGCATCCACCGCATCAGCCCAGTCAGCCGGCACTGTTACCGGCACAATGGCATTAACCCCTTTATCGACAGCCATCATATTCATATCAATAACGGACTGACCTTTTTTACCATAAGTGGCAACGATGGAATCTTTCAAGTGCTGCACCGCTTCTTCAATCGGAATAATATTGGCCAATTTAAAGAAGGCGGACTGACAAATCATGTTGATGCGACCGCCGAGCCCGATGTCTTGCGCAATCTGCGCCGCATTAATGATATAGAATTTAAGATGTTTATTGGCAATGGTCCGCTTCATGGCAGCCGGTAATTTTTCAGAAAGTTCTTCCGGCGTCCAAGTGCAGTTCAATAAGAAGGTGCCCCCTTCTTCGATGCCTTGTAAAATATCGTATTCATTTACATAGGCCTGACGATGACAGGCTACAAACGTAGGTCGTGTTACGAGATATGGTTTATTAATCGGCTTTTTGCCAAAACGCAAATGCGACATGGTCACGCCGCCGGATTTTTTAGAATCATAATCGAAGTAAGCCTGCGCGTACATATCCGTGTTATCGCCGATAATCTTGATGGCCGTCTTATTGGCCCCAACCGTACCGTCGGAACCGAATCCCCAGAACTTACAAGCCGTAATGTGAGAGGCATCAATCCATACATTATAGGGACGAGGCAAGGATAAACCGGTCACATCATCCACTATACCAAGCGTGAATTCAGCTTTAGGTTCGGCGGCTGCCAAATTATCAAAGGCGGCTACAATATCGGCCGGAATTACGTCACGGGAACCGAGGCCGTAGCGACCGCCCACAACGGTAATATCCAGTTTAGCACGGGCAATGGCGGCCTGCACATCGAGGAATAAAGGTTCGCCCATGGAGCCCGGTTCTTTCGTGCGGTCAAGTACGGCAATGCGTTTAACCGTCTTAGGCAAGGCTTCGATGAAACGATCCATAGCAAACGGTCTGAAAAGATGGACATTAACGGCACCAACTTTGCGGCCTTGCTCGCGTAAGTATTCCACCGTTTCATTGGCTACCTGAGCGCCGGCGCCCATCACAACTACGACGTCGGTAGCATCCGGTGCCCCTTCATAGTTGAACAAATGGTATTCACGGCCTGTGAGTTTGCTGATTTCAGCCATGTATTCTTCAACAATGCTCGGAATATCCAAATAGAACGGATTGGACGCTTCACGATGAGTAAAGTACACATCCGGATTTTCCGCCGTACCGCGCGTCACCGGTGCATCCGGTGTCAGCGCGCGTTTGCGGAATGCTTTGAGGGCATCCCGATCGAGGAGCGGTGCCAATTCATCGTATTCGAGCACTTCAATTTTTTGAATTTCATGAGACGTTCTGAAGCCGTCAAAGAAATTGATAAACGGCATGCGCCTTTAATCGCCGATAAATGAGCAACCGCACTAAGGTCCATAACTTCCTGCACGGACGATTCGGCGAGCATGGCGCAACCGGTGGCACGGCAAGCCATTACGTCTTGGTGGTCGCCGAAAATCGACAACGCATGCGTCGCCAAAGCACGCGATGCCACTTGGAATACAGCTGGTAATAATTCACCGGCCACTTTATATAAATTAGGAATCATCAAGAGCAAGCCTTGTGCCGACGTGTAGGTAGTGGTCAGCGCCCCGGCCTGTAATGAACCGTGCACGGCACCGGCTGCGCCGGCCTCCGATTGCATTTCTACTACCTTAACAGTGTGTCCGAACACATTTTTACGCCCGTTAGCCGCCCATTCATCCACGTGTTCCGGCATCGGTGATGACGGAGTAATCGGATAAATTGCGGCCACCTCGGTGAACCCGTAGGAAATGTGTGCAGCGGCTTGATTGCCGTCCATAGTCTTCATTTTACGCATAGTAAAGCCTCCCGGTATATACTTATATAGTTGCGTCTGCATATCTCATATGCAGTTGTCGCTGTTGGAAACTGATTTCACGCTAAACAAAAGCTCTCTCTTGATTCGGTCCTGCAATTTACTGCTAATTTACTGCTATTTACTTCTTGTACTGCTAAGATACTGCTTAATTAAATTGTTACTAATGAACCCTTAACACTCCGTAGTGAATTTTTTAGAAAAACGGCGAAATACTGAGCAAGATGCCGGCTGCTATGATAAACATAAGACTTGGACTTCTGAAACGAGCCAGGAAATCTAGTTTATATACCAAATAAGTTGGTATAAAGCAACCGATAATCCCCATAATCGGGCCCATCCACGTTAAGAGACGAAGTACGGGAATATTCAGAATAATGGCGCCCCAAGCGACCAATACACCAAATACCAAGGTACCCCAAGCAATCGCTTTGCGATTAATGCAATCTTCGTCATACACACGTTTTAACAAATTAATGGCAATCCCCTGACACGATTCTTTGAATGCCAGGAATACGCCGAAGAAGGCTGTCATAATCGAGAAAATATTAAGCAATAAGCTTAAAATTCTCACCGTATCGCCGTCCATTTCACTCGCTGCAATAGCCAAGGCGGAAATATTTTGACTGGCCGCCATAACGCTTGCTCATGACTCATGGCCAAATTAAAGGAAATGGCAAAGAAAAAGATGGTCACGAATAGAACGCCGAACGATATATTCATGGCTCGCAAGGATTTGTGCCAAGCCACATCCACCGATTTATTATGGGAGCGATAGGAAATTACCATAGGACTCAACGTCTGAATAAAGAGAATCGACGTGAGCGTCAACGGCAACATGGTAAACGCCTGATAGAGCGCATCGGACAAGCTCGGTAAGGCCGGAACATTCGCCAAATTCCAATGGCTTACCATGATGAGCCCCAACACGATAATGGCTAGTAACTTAGTAAGTACCAGCCCGGTGGATACTTTGAAAAGAATCTTCTCCCCTTGGGCCGCAATGGCCACCAATAAACAAATAACACCTAACCCGTAGAACGGATTACTCGATAGAATCGTGTCCGTTACCTCAAAAGAGTATAAGAAGGACGCACTGTCATTGGTAATCGCCGTAGAGTACACGAAGATACTGATGACGATCATAACGAAATAAATCGCGCCTAAGAAGATACCCCAGTTTTTACCCAAATAATGAGAAATAACGGACGGATAATCCGTACATTCCGGCGATACCGCCAAGGTATTAACGAATAAGCGCTGGAACAAATAGAGCGCCGGATACCCCACGGCCGCTGCCAACAAGTACACCCACACCCCTACAATACCGACTTGAACGGGCAAGAACACGATACCGGCGCCAATAGCCATGCCGATACTCATGATAATCCAACCCCAGTCAGTACTGTCAAAACGGGTGGCTTCACGCCACTCAGCGTCGCTCATACCGGCTCTGGCCGCTTTGCTCATCCCTATAGCAACCGGTTCACCGACAGCCGTAAGCGTCGCCTCAACTTGAATTTCCTTATTCATGAAAACCTCCTCTAATTATACATTATGACATATAAGTACAATTTCTCATAGTATATATTCTGATAAAGCATGACTTTTTTTGCATTCCCTGTTACAATAAAATGGTCATATAATTCAATTTATTTATCAACTCAGTAATATACCTTAACAAAAGTCTTATATACCTATAATCCCGTGTTTTATACCTGTTATAGTTAACTATGTATGAGGGAAGTACCGAGACGTCTAACGTACTTAATATAGGTTCAGCATAACATGTTAAAAATACACTGTGAAATACTTAATTAAGTGTTGATACTATAGTTTAAAGCTATGTCACTTGGGAGGCGTCCTTATGACCTTACAACAATTGCGTTACTTAGTCGAAATCTCCAAATGCCAATCTATTACACTGGCGGCCCAGCGTTTATTCATTGCGCAACCGAGCCTTTCTAAATCCATTAAAGACCTGGAAAAGGAATTCGACATTACCATACTGGAACGCACGCGCCACGGTGTTTCCTTCACCGTTGAAGGCCTTGAGTTTTTAGACTACGCCCATCGCATTCTCGAGCAGGTCAACGGCCTTAACAACTACTTTAATCAGGACAGCATCAACAATCGGCTCACCCTTACCGTGTCGGCCCAACACTACATGTTCTCCATCGAAGCACTCACGAATTTTGTAAAACGTTTGAAAAAAAGTCTCCGATTATACCATCGTTTTTAACGAATGTCGCACATCCAAAGTTATCGACAACGTCTCTTAGGGAAAAGCCAACTGGGTATTCTCTATCTGTCACGGAGCAACAATAAATTTATGAAACGTCTTTTTGCGCAAAAAGGCATTGAGTTTACGCCACTTCGTCAATTCCCGCCTTGCGTCTATATCGGTCATAATCATCCGTTAAAAAACGCCGGTGCCCTCACCGTAGAGGATCTGCAGGACTATCCGTATATCAAATACTACCAGGCAATGACTCCTATCAGTATGCCGAAGAGGTGAGCGTCCGCGGTCTTCAGGACAATCGCTCCCTCGTCGTATCCGACCGCTCCACTATTTTACACCTCTTAGCCTGCACCGATGCCTTTACCATCGGCTGTGGTTGCCTATTGCCGAACATTACCAAAGACCGTATTTTATCCATTCCGCTGGAAGGCTCCCTGGACCTTATCAATATTGGCTGGATAAAACTAAAAAACACCAATATGACGCCGGCTATGACAGATTATGTGGAGCTCCTGGAAGATTCCATTGATTCCTTAAGCCATCCCGTTTTTGCACCTCTAAAAAACGAGGCCTAAATGATTCTTTCCTAGCCTAAGCTGTAACAATAACACAGATTTCTTATATCAAAGAGCCATCGGCCCCTGCCGGTGGCTCTATTTACTTACTGCAAATCAATTAATTTAGATATAGTTTTAATGCATGGTAAATACACTCCAAGGGATATTATACAGCATGAACTATCCATGTTACACTGACCTCAAAATAAACGGTGTTCCCAATAACTTGTCCGTTTTAAAAAGACTTACTTTTAGGAGGTATATAACATGGAAAATTTAAAAAACAAGGGATTCTCTACTAAAGCAATTCACGGCGGCGCAGCGCCTAATACATTTGGAGCTTTAACAGCCCCTATTTACCAAACCTCTACCTTCGTTTTCGACTCTGCCGAACAGGGCGGTCGTCGCTTTGCCCTCGAAGAAGGGGGCTATATCTACTCTCGCTTAGGCAATCCGACCAACACGCAGTTGGAAGAGAAGTTAGCCTTTTAGAAGGAGCCGAAGCTTGTATGTCCACCGCATCCGGCATGGGGGCTATTTCCGCCACCTTGTGGACGGCGCTGAAAGCGGGCGATCATGTTATCGCCTGTGACACCTTGTACGGCTGCACCTTCGCCCTTCTTAACCACGGCTTGACCCGCATGGGCGTTGAAGTAACTTTCGTTGATATGAGCGATATAGACGCTGTGAAAAAAGCTTTCAGACTAAATACTAAAGTCGTGTATTTGGAAACGCCGGCTAACCCGACACTTAAAATTGTAGACATCAAAACGATTGCCGAAATCAGCCATAAAGAGGCCGATTGTCTCGTTGTTGTTGACAACACCTTCTGCACACCTTACATCCAACAACCATTGTCTTTAGGCGCCGATGTAGTGGTTCACTCCGCTACCAAATACTTAAACGGTCACGGTGACGTCATTGCCGGTTTTGTATGCGGCTCCGCCGACTTCTTAACGCAAGTTCGCCTATACGGTATCAAAGACATGACCGGTGCCGTACTCAGCCCGTTTGATGCCTTCCTCGTAGCCCGCGGCCTTAAAACGTTGGCCATCCGCATGGAACGTCATTGCGCCAATGCTATGAAAGTAGCTCAATTCCTCGAAACCCATCCGGCTGTTAAATCCGTAAACTATCCGGGTCTTTCCAGCTTCCCGCAATATGAATTGGCTAAACAGCAAATGGCTTTACCGGGCGGCATGGTATCCTTCGAATTAAAAGGCGGTGTCAAAGAAGGAGCCGTTGTTATGAACAGCGTTAAGCTCTGCCGCTTAGCCGTTTCCTTAGGCGATGCGGAAACCCTCATCGAACACGCAGCGTCCATGACGCACTCCACCTACACGAAAGAAGAATTGGCCGCTGCCAACATCAGCGAAGGCTCGTGCGTTTATCCGTAGGTCTCGAAGATGCGGACGATATCATTGCCGATTTAGCCCAAGCTTTGGACCAAATAGCTAAATAGTTCAACATTATCACAATCAGCAATTAAGATCAGCATCCTAACGTAATCACTTCAAATTAACAGCAAAACTTCACGCCTCCTTTTACACTTGCGATAAGGTCGGCACCGGCAAATTGTCAGCCTTAACGATGCGTGAATTTTGGTATTCCTATTCGCTCATTATATTTAAAAACTAATAACCTTATTTCATTAAACACTATGTAGTAGATAGGAACTCTCAATTACTATAATGCCTTGCCTGTAATCCTCGTGTTTTCAGGTAGGGGCATTATTAATTATTCTTTATAATAACACAATAAAAATATTTTCATCTATTTATATTTTCTATATCTATTATTACATATTACAACCGCCAAATTGTTTGACTTTTCACATCTAAAGTTTTAGTATATAAAAACAAGCTAGTCAAAATTTTAATAAGGAGGTACCTTGAGATGTTAGGCAACTTAGGTGAAAAAATAGAGGAAAAGGCAATGATTAGTTTCTTAAAACGATTCGATGCCAATCCTTTTAAAGTAAAATTTAAAGATAATGAATATATAATTGGCGAAGGGGAACCTCTTTTTACAGTAGATATGAAGGAACCCATTCCCGCAAACAAGCTCATGACGAGTACATCCATCGCTCTCGGCGAAGCATACATGGACGGCAATTTAGAAATTGAAGGCGATTTATACTTCGCGTTGAACCATTTCCTCGGCCAGATGGATCAGTTTTCCACGGCCGGCGACGTACTTACGAAATTAACCCACAATCCGCTTACCAAGAAGCATCAAGCGGAAGAAGTGCAGAGCCACTACGATATCGGCAACGATTTCTACTCCCTTTGGCTCGATGAAACCATGCAGTACTCTTGCGCTTACTTCGAAGATGAGAATACGACTCTTTACGAAGCACAGATGAATAAAATCCATCGCATTTTGGACAAACTGTATTTAAAAGAAGGCATGCGCCTCTTAGATATCGGCTGTGGTTGGGGTTATTTACTCCTCGAGGCGGCTAAAAAATACAAAATCAAGGGCACCGGCATTACGCTCAGCCATGAACAGTACGAAAAATTCCAAGAACGCATCAAGGAAAATCACTTGGAAGATTACCTCGAAGTGAAACTCATGGACTACCGCGATTTACCAAAATCAGGCCTTGAATTCGACCGTGTTGTGAGCGTCGGCATGGTTGAACATGTGGGGCGTGAAAACTATCAACTTTTCAACGACTGTGTAGACTCCGTTCTCGCCCAAGGCGGTCTTTTCCTCCTTCACTTCATCAGCGGTATGGATGAAAAACCGGGCGATGCATGGATGAGCAAATATATCTTCCCGGGTGGCATGCTCCCAAGCCTTCGCGAAATGATTTCGGACATGACGGACGATAAATTCCATGTGCTCGACGTTGAAAACCTTCGTATGCACTACAACAAAACCTTGTTGGAATGGGATAAAAACTTCCGTGCCAAACTTCCGATTATTCGTCAGAAATTTGATGAACGCTTCATCCGTATGTGGGATTTATACCTCAACGGCTGCGCTGCTGCTTTTGCGAACGGCATGATGGACTTACATCAGATTTTAGCTACCAAGGGTATCAACAATGATTTACCGATGACGCGTTGGTATTAATCAACTCTGCCAATAATTACCTGAACTACAGCAGGCTGATTTAAGCCAACCACGCTATAAATTATTTCAGCCAAACAGGACATATTTTATTTGAGCTGAACATGACATAACAAAACCCCGATTCATCAACCGATGAGTCGGGGTTTATTTAATATATTATATTTTGAGTTATAGGACAAAAAGTGTGTGTAGAAAGTGCTGCAAACTTAGATAAATACTGGGTTTGTAGCACTTTTATCTTTTTTTGACAAAGATAAAGGGTGGACAAAAAGTGTGTGTAAAAACATACGTG
>ENA-OQBT01000195-OQBT01000195.1-human-gut-metagenome-genome-assembly--contig:-NODE-195-length-42493-cov-6.545107_pt1 | contig 42493 bp, 54 predicted proteins | sample MGYA00242749_ERZ504557 | MGnify/ENA primary metagenome ERZ504557 (study PRJEB26092, sample SAMD00036243) | human gut metagenome | host: Homo sapiens | study: EMG produced TPA metagenomics assembly of... | reverse complement strand
GCGTTGCTCGGTCAGGGTTGCCCCCATTGCCGAAGATTCCCTACTGCTGCCTCCCGTAGGAGTCTGGGCCGTGTCTCAGTCCCAGTGTGGCCGATCACCCTCTCAGGTCGGCTATGTATCGTCGCCTAGGTGAGCCATTACCTCACCTACTAGCTAATACAACGCAGGTCCATCTTGTAGTGGAGCAATTGCCCCTTTCAAATAAATGACATGTGTCATCCATTGTTATGCGGTATTAGCTATCGTTTCCAATAGTTATCCCCCGCTACAAGGCAGGTTACCTACGCGTTACTCACCCGTTCGCAACTCATCCAAGAAGAGCAAGCTCCTCTCTTCAGCGTTCTACTTGCATGTATTAGGCACGCCGCCAGCGTTCGTCCTGAGCCAGGATCAAACTCTCATTAATACTTTAATAATTGTTCGAGCGTTAACTCATTACCGTCGTCTGACGATTTATTCTTGTAAATTGACAGGTTATAATTCTTCTATCATAACCCTGCACTTGGTTTCTTATTCAGTTCTCAAAGGTCTTTGCCTCTCTTGAGACAACTTCTATATTCTAGCAAAGACAGAATATCTTGTCAACACTTTTTTTGAAGTTTTTTTCTCTTCTTCGTGCTGGCCGTCTCTCACGAGACAGCTTATTTATAATATCATCCCTTCTTAAACTTGTCAATAGCTTTTTTAAAGTTTTGGAACCTTTTTTAATAATTTTTTGTTATTAGTGAATTTTTTCATTAAAAGTAGAAAAAGATTAAAAAATCCCATAAGACCTGTACTGACTGCAAAAAGTTAGACAATTAATTTACACAAAGGACTTAGTTCTGTATTGCACAGAAATGAGTCCTTTTAGTTTTACCTTGATTAGTTTGTTATTGTAATAATCAATATAGTCTACAATAGCTTGTTCCAATTGCTCAAGTGAGTGAAACATCTTCTCGTAACCATAAAACATCTCAGACTTAAGACGCCAAAGAAAGATTCCATCATACCGTTATCTGGACTGTTTCCCTTGTGGGACATGGATGGACGAATTCCATTTTGCTTAAGAAAATCATGATAAAACTGGTGTTGATATTGCCAACCTTGGTCACTATGGAGAATTGTATTTTCATAATGCTCCTCTGTGAAGGACTGGTCTAACATAGCTTTGACTTGTTCTAAATTCGGTGAAGTGGATAGCTGATAAGCGATAATCTCGCTATTATAGCCATCTAAAACAGGTGATAAATATAGCTTTTGTGAACTGACTGGAATGGCAAATTCTGTGATATCGGTATAACATTTTTCGTAGGGCTTTGAAGCTTCAATTGTCGTTGGATGAAATTATCTGCTTTCTTGCCAATCTCACCTTTGTAAGATGAATACTTGCGTTTACGACGAATACGGGCTGCCAAATCAAGTTCTTTCATCAAGCATTGGACTTTTTTGTGGTTAATCAAAATACCTTAGTTTCTTAGTTCCAAAGTGATGCGACGATAGCCATAATTTCCTTTATGCTCATAATAAATTTCTTGAATTTCGCCTTTAGTCTCTTCGTCTTTGTCGTGCCCATCTAGTTGTTTCAACTGATAATAGTAAGTCGAGCGAGCTAAACGTGCAGTTTCAAGAAGTAAATCTAGTCGAAATCATCCTGAAACCATTTCTCTAACTGTTTCTGCCTTTCTCGCTGTAAGACTTCGTCCCTTTTCTCTAACTCTTTTAACTTTTTTAGATAGGCTACCTCGGTACGTAAGCGTTCATTCTCCTCTTGGAGTCGCTCTAGTTCTGTCATTTCTTTCCAAGTTTTCTTACGTTTACGCCCCATTTTAGGTACTCTCCCTCTTCTTTTCTCAACAAGAGTATACCCATTTTTCTTGTATTGTGCTATCCAATTAGGCAACATTCCACCACTTGGAAAACAATAATCAAGACTTACACTTTTTTTGTGAACGACCTTCAAGTAGCACTTTATCAATCATTTCTTGTTTTAATTCTGGTGAATAGTAACAATTCTTACCTTTCTTGATAATTTCTATTCCGTAACGTTCAATCAATCTCGTCATATATTTTAATCCAGAAGCATCCACACCAAATCGTTTTGAAAGTTGGTTGAAGATTTGACCTTGCTTTCTCAATTAATATATTTGAACTTTATCTTCATAAGTTAATTTCATAATAAAAACACCCCAAAAGTTAGATTTTTTCTGTCTAACTTTTGGGGTGCAGTTCACTTAGCCAGACTTTCTTTTATTATTGCTTTTAATTATTAAGAGCTTGAGCAGCTGTGATAATAGCTAAGTTGTAAATATCTTCAGCACTAGCACCACGAGAAAGATCGTTTACTGGTTTATTAAGACCTTGTAAGATTGGTCCGATAGCCTCAAACATTCCCAAACGTTGGGCAATCTTATAACCAATATTACCAGCCTGTAAACATGGGAAGACAAAGACGTTAGCTTGTCCTGCTACGTCACTGTCTGGTGCCTTAATAGCTGCTGTTGCTGGAACAAAGGCTGCATCAAACTGCAACTCACCATCAATAGCCAAGTCAGGACGCATTTCTTTAGCAATATTTGTTGCTTGAACAACCCTGTCAACTTTTGGTGATTTAGCGGAACCTTTTGTTGAGAAGCTAAGCATTGCCACTTTAGGATCAATACCAAAAACTTTAGCTGTTTCTGCAGTATTAATTGCAATTTCTGCTAATTCTTGAGAATTTGGTTCAATATTGATAGCACAGTCGGCAAACATCAAGCGATGATTGGTGTCTTCACGGTTCATAAGGAAGACACCTGATGTACAAGAAATACCAGGTTTCGTTTTGATAATTTGAAGAGCAGGACGAACGGTATCCGCTGTTGAGTGAATCGCGCCTGAAACCATTCCATCTGCTAAACCAAGTTTAACTAGCATAACACCAAAATAGTTGACATCACGAAGCAACTTGTCTGCATCTTCAATTGTCGCTTTCCCTTTACGGACTTCAACAAATTTTTCCTTCATTTCCTCGAAGCCTTCATAGGTTTCAGGATTAATAATAGTACAGTTAAAGTCTACAAAACCAAGATCGTTCAAGATTTTGTGAACCTCTGTTGGGTCTCCCAAAATAATAGGATCAACTAATTCTTCAAATTTCAAACGGGCAGCTGCACGAACCACACGGTCATCATTACCCTCAGGGAAAACAATCCTAACACCTTTCCCTGAAATATGTTCACGAAGTTCACCAAATAGACTACGCATAAAAATTCCTCAATCAATCTTTTTTAGTTTTCAAATCCATGATAACGGTTTCAAAATCATCTGTCAAGGAAGACTCATGGACCATTTCTTTTTTGGTGAAGGATCAACAAATGCAAGTCGGTGGCAATGCAAGGCCTGGCGCTCAATACCATAGTCTAGAGAACCACCATAAAGGTCATCTCCTAAAAGGGGGAGTCCCAAATGGGCAAAGTGGACACGAATCTGGTGGGTACGCCCAGTATGCAAATTGATATCAACCAGTTTAACCCTACCATAATCACCTACCAAACGATAACTAGTGTGGGCATATTTCCCCGATTTATGGACTCGACGTGTGATAATGGAATCCACATCACGCGCAATCGGTGCAATGATTTCACCCTGCTGCTCAAGCTTGGTCTCACCTTCAACCAAGGCATAATAATGTTTTTTTATAGACTTCTGTTGTAACTGTTTATCCATACGAGCATGGGCGTAACCATGCTTGGCAAACAGCATGAGACCAGATGTGTCCTTATCCAAACGTGTCACGATATGGACACGCTGGTTGGGATAATTATTGCTGACAAAGTGATGTTTGACAAAGTTAGCCATGGTATTATCATGGTTAACACTTGGAATACTAGCATAGCCATAGGGTTTATTAATCACCAAGAAGTTATCATCCTCATAGACTATATCCAAGTCAAAAGGAATTGGCTTCAAGGTTTCATGCGGGGCCTCATCAGGGATTTCTATGGCAACCACGTCTCCCTCATGGACAGGATAAGTCGCAAACTGCTCCTCACCATTGACCCAGATGTGACCTCCCTCAAACTTAATTTTGGCTAGAAGTCCTTTTGAAATATCGTGCTCCTTCAAAAAGGTTTTAACTCGACATGAACGTCCTACAGTAAATTCATATCTCATTCTTCCATATCTCCAATAAAGGATTCACGGACACGTTCCCAAAAACTTGTGTGACTAGCGCTAGCAACAAAAGAAATCTTACGTTGGTCAATCGAAAATTCTATCTTTTTCACATTCCGGTTGGTATAGGTCTTATTATCAACCGACAGAGTGTAGCTCCCCATTCGAGTAGGATAGACAGTAATCTTCTCATGTTTTGGCACGATAAGTGGACTACCTAAGGTACGGTAAACACGATTATTAAGACTAGCAATTTCTGTCAACTGCAAAGCCTCAATAGTGGGATGAAGTACCGCACCACCCAAAGATTTATTGTAGGCGGTTGATCCTGTAGGCGTTGACACCGACAACCCATCTCCACGGAAGCTCTCAAACAAGACATCATTAAGGCAAACATCTGCTGCCATGGTTTTCTCATTACGCTTAATTGCTGCTTCATTGAGGCAATTGACGTAAAAGAACGACCATCAGCCAGGGTCAATTTGATATTCAAAAGAGGGTAAGAAATCTTTGCTCCGTTATCTTTATGTAGGGTTTCAATTAATTGATTCACTTCACTGTCCAAATAATCCGTATAAAAGCCTAGATGACCCGTGTGAATCCCTACAAAACGCACACGCGCAAGCTCTTTTTCATACATATGAAAGGCCGATAGCAACATACCATCACCACCAATTGAGATGACCACATCTGGATTTTTCTTGGTCAAATAAAAATCAGGATCATCTCGAAAGGCATTAAAAAGTTTCGAGGCAACACGCCTACTTTGGGGTTTGCCATTGGCAATAATAGCTACCTTCATCTCATACGAAGAGGTCTTCATCTGTGTCATCACTATTTCCTACACTATCCTTCAAAGTTCTATTAATTGGATCAAAGAGCAACTGGGCTTCTCTAATATCATCACGTATCTTCCGCATTTCTTCGTCAAGCTCATAAGCCATGCGGGCCGTAGTTTCCAAGCGAAGTTTAATTTCCTCAGGAAAATTCCCCTGATACTTGTAATTAAGAGAATGTTCAATGGTGGCCCAAAAGTTCATGGCCAAAGTCCTAATCTGAATCTCTGCAAGAATTTCCTTACGACCATCTATGGTATCAACGGGATAAGAGATAATAACATGATAAGAGCGATAACCCGAATTTTTACGGTTTCTGATATAGTCTCGCTCTGAAACAATCGTCATATCACTACGATGACGAAGCAAAGCCAAAACCTCATCCACATCATCGACAAATTGGACCATGATTCGGAGACCAGCGATATCCTGCATATCTTGAGCCAAATTTTCAATCGAAAGACCACGAAGGGCAATTTTCTCCTCAATGGAAGCCACTGACTTCACACGTCCCGTCACAAACTCAATAGGCGAGTGACGGTTTTGCTTACGAAATTGTTTACGAATGCCTCGGAGCTTGATTTTGAGCTCACCTACGGCCTGAATATAGGGGTCTAAAAATTGTTCCCAATCCATGGTCAAGATAGGATTCCTCCTTGTCAAAAGCTTTAGTTTTTTATAAAATAAATACAATCTGTTATATTATACCACATTTAAAAGAACAAGGGAGGACACACATGAACCATTTAGAGATAGAGTACAAGACTCTGCTCACCAAAGACGAGTATAATCGTTTAGCAGTGCTTTTCTCCCATGTAACACCTGTTACGCAAACCAATTACTACATTGATACACCCCAAGGTGACATGAGGAATAAAAGGTTGTCTTTACGTATCAGAACCCTTCCCACTCATGGTGAGTTGACCTTAAAAATTCCTGAAAAGGTCGGAAATATGGAATACAATGTCACCATGGACTGTTCAGAGGCTAAGGCTATGACCAAGTCTCTTGACTTCCCTGAATGCCAAATCAAGTCCATTCTTCTAGAACGTGGTGTTAAGTTAGAGGATCTAACCATCCTTGGACATTTAACCACAACCCGTCGTGAATACCAGACCAATATTGGTCTCATGGCACTTGATGTCAATGTCTATGCTGATAAGAAAGACTATGAGCTTGAGTTGGAAGTTTCAGATGCTAAGAGAGGTAAAGACGACTTTTATGCCTTTCTTAAGGAAAATAATATTAACTTTAAGTATGCCAAGAGTAAGGTTGCACGTTTTATAGCAACCCTAAAGCGAGATAAAGACTAGTTGGTGAAATGTGAGTTTATAGAAATTCTGCTAGTCATTTTTGATCCGTTCTGAGGCGGACTCTCCACCGTAAAAACGTCTATAAAAACCATTTACTTCATTTTAAGACAAGGATCAACCCTTGTCTTTTTTATATATACAAAAACAATTTGGTACTTGTGGCAACTTCCACAATCTCTCTTCTGTCTAAAAACGCATACAAAAATGATTCAGTGATTTATGGTTCGTCAATTTTCATCAATATCGCTTTCTGAAGGCTGAAATTTCTATTTTTTTTTGTTAAAATAGAAGCATCTGTAGTTTTATTATAATAGCCCTAATTGGGCTTCGCATCTTATTTTTTTAAAGGAGTCACCATCGTCATGGTACATCAAAAAGCAAACCCAAAATTGAAATTGTTCTCGCTCAGCTCAAATCCAGAAATTGCTGAAAAAATTGCTGAGAATACCGGATTGCCACTTGGAAAAGTATCTTCACGTCAATTTTCTGACGGTGAAATCATGATTAACATTGAAGAGTCTGTTCGTGGAGACGATATTTACATCATCCAATCTACTAGCAACCCTGTTAACGACCACCTTTGGGAATTGCTCATCATGATTGATGCCTGCAAACGTGCCAGTGCTAACTCTGTCAATGTAGTTATGCCTTATTTTGGTTATGCACGTCAAGACCGTATTGCTGCTTCACGTGAACCAATCACTGCTAAATTGATTGCCAATATGTTGGTTAAAGCTGGTGTCAACCGTGTCTTGACACTTGACCTTCACGCTGTCCAAGTTCAAGGCTTTTTTGACATCCCCGTGGATAATCTCTTTACTATCCCTCTTTTTGCTGAATACTACAACGAAAAAGGGTTGACTGGTGCAGACGTTGTCGTTGTTAGCCCTAAAAATTCTGGTGTTAAACGTGCTCGTAGCTTGGCTGAATATCTTGATGCTCCAATCGCTATTATTGATTATGCTCAAGATGATACGGGACGTGAAGAAGGCTACATCATCGGTGAGGTTGAAGGTAAAACTGCGATCTTGGTTGATGATATCCTTAATACGGGTAAAACTTTTGCCGAAGCGGCTAAAATCCTAGAACGTGGTGGGGTTAATGACATCTATGCAGTAGCTAGTCACGGGCTCTTTGCTGGTGGTGCCGGTGAAGTCCTCAACGCTTCTCCAATCAAAGAAATCTTGGTTACAGATTCAGTTGCAACTAAAGAAAATGTTCCTACAAGTGTTAAATACCTTTCAGCAAGTGAGCTTATCGCTAATGCTATTACCCGTATCTTTGAACGTCAACCACTTAGCCCACTTTTTGCATATACTGCCAACGAGGAATAATTTATGGTTTATTTGGATAATGCAGCAACTACTCCTTTGAATACTGCTGCTATCTCAGCGATGACACATGTCATGACTGAAACCTTTGGAAATCCATCCAGCCTACATGCTTATGGTCGTCAGGCTTCTAAGGAACTCCGTGAGGCTCGTGAAGAAATGGCCAAGCAATTTCAAGTTCCTGCTCGAAAACTCATTTTCACCTCTGGTGGGACTGAGGGTAACAATACAGCTATCAAAGGTTATGCCCTTGCCAATCAAGCTAGGGGGAAACACTTGATTACGACTGCTATCGAGCATCACTCTGTCCTTCACACCATGGCCTACCTGGAAGAGCGTTTTGGTTTTGAGGTTACTTATATCCAGCCGGTCAATCAGGTCATTACAGCCAACAGATTGCTGAGGCCTTACGTGACGATACTATCCTGGTTTCTGTCATGTATGCCAATAATGAAACTGGTCAGTTACTTCCTATTAAGGAAATTGGTGACCTGCTCACCAACCACCAGGCTGCTTTCCACGTGGATGCTGTTCAGGTTGCAGGAAAACTTCCAATTCACCCAGAAGAACTCGGTGTCGATTTTCTCTCAATCAGTGCTCATAAATTTCATGGACCTAAAGGTGTCGGCCTGCTCTATCATAATGATTTGCACTTTGACAACCTACTCCACGGTGGTGAACAAGAGGAAAAGCGTCGTGCCAGCACTGAAAATCTTGTCGGTATTGCAGGCATGACCGCAGCTTACAAACAAGCTAGTAAGAACTACCAAGACAATTACAAGCATGTTGAAACGATCCGTCAGGTGTTCCTTAATTCTCTCACTGTTCCTTACGAGATTAACAGCGTAGGACCCAGTCTACCTCACGTTATCAACATTAGTTTTTCTGGCAAGGAAAATGGGCCTCTCTTAACCCTGTTAGACTTGGCTGGATTTGCTGTCTCAACTGGATCTGCTTGTACTGCTGGAACTGTTGACCCAAGCCACGTCATCCAATCCCTATATGGCAAGGATTCTGACAAGCTTAAAACAGCTATCCGCGTTAGTTTATCAGAGGAAAACACTGCTGAAGAACTTCAGTCCCTAGCAGAAAAACTTAATCAAATCATAGGAGACTAAGATGGCATTTGAAAAAAGCATCCATTTGGCTGACTGTAAATACCGTTACACCATCAGCTCTAATGTCAAAAAATTCACCCTTCGTGATACAACTTTTGTACAAAATAAAATTGGAAACTACGAGTTACACCGTCTACTCGAAAAAGTGCCTAACTCAGGTGAAGGTTTCCCACTAAAGATCACTATTAACAAAGATTTGACAGGTTTCAAATTGTCAATCACAGACAAATCTGGCCTTCGTAACATTAATATCTTTAAAAATGAAGACCACCATATCTTACAAGAAAAATTCTACTTCTTGATGCAGAGTTTAGTAGACCGTCAAGTTTTTGAGCAAGAAGAGGTCTAAACCATTTTTAGATATATAAATAACCTATCCTAGTGATAGGTTATTTATATCGCATCATTTATACTATTTTGTTGCAATCTTCACAAACCTTTCCTAAAATAATATAAATGAATCATATTAATTCAAGAAGGGAAATGCGATCAATGACATATGAGAAAAACATTCCAAACGCTACTGCTAAACGTCTCTCTCTCTATTATCGAATTTTCAAACGATTCCATCGTGAAAATATCGACAAAACAAGTTCCAAACAAATTGCTGAAGCAATTGGAATTGATCCTGCTACAGTGCGTCGTGACTTCTCCTATTTTGGTGAGTTAGGTCGTCGTGGTTTTGGTTATGACGTTAGTAAGCTGATGACATTTTTCGCAGAACTCCTTAATGATAATGCGACAACTAAGGTGGTCCTTGTAGGAGTAGGAAATATCGGACGTGCTCTTCTTCACTACCGTTTTCAAGAACGTAACCGCATGCAGCTGGTTATGGCTTTTGATACAGACGATAACGAACTGGTAGGAAGCCAGACTGAAGACAATATTCCTATCTATGGTATCTCTCAAATCAAGGACAAGATTGCCCAGGAAGATATCAAAACGGCCATCCTGACAGTGCCATCAGTCAAGGCACAGGAGGTGGCTGAGCTTTTAGTTGATGCTGGAATTGAAGGCATTCTCTGCTTCTCTCCAGTCAACCTCAATCTTCCACGCCACGTGGTGGTCCAATATGTAGACTTGACTAGCGAACTACAAACCCTACTCTATTTCATGAAAGAAGAGGAAAAATCAAGGAGAAACAATGACTAAACCAATTATCGGAATCACAGCCAATGTAAGACCTAATCCAGCCCATAAAGACATCAAATGGTCCTATGCCCCATCTGGCTTTGTAGAAGGAGTTCAAAAAGCTGGTGGTCTAGCAATCCTTCTACCAGTATCTGATCCTTCGGAGGCTAAAACCTATATTTCCATGATTGACAAGCTTATCCTCATCGGCGGTCAAAACATTGACCCTAAATTCTACAACGAAGAAAATCATGCCTGTGAGGATGACTTTTTCCTCGAACGTGATCTCTTTGAGATGGCTCTAATTGAAGAAGCTACCAAACAAAAGAAACCGATTTTTTCAATCTGTCGTGGAACACAACTCATGAATGTTGCCCTTGGTGGTAGTCTTCATCAAGATATTGAAAGGCACTGGCAGGATAAGCCTTCCGATTACCTTTACCACGAAATTATTATCGACAAAAACAGTAAGTTAGCGGAAATTTACGGTCTAGAAACCTCTATCAACTCTTTCCACCATCAGAGTATTAAACACTTGGCCTCTGACCTCCGTGTTATTGCGCGTGATCCTGAGGATAATACTGTCGAAGCTATTGAATCAAACACACCAGATCTTCGTTACCTTGGTGTTCAGTGGCATCCAGAACTTCTCCTACACAAACGTGAAGAAGACCTCAAACTCTTTGAATACGTTGTAAACGAACTTTAAAAGCAACTGATACTGCATTCAGTTGCTTTTCTTGTGTCTTTATAGACTCTACTTAAAGTTCAAAATCCTCCCTCTCCTCACGAAAGGAATAATAAGTTGATTTTCCAACAATCAGATGGTCAAGAAGACAAATTCCCAAGTCGTCACAGGACCTCTTAATCTTTTGAGTAAAATCAATATCATTGCGACTAGGATAGGCTTCCCCCGAAGGATGATTGTGGACCACAATCAAGGAAGTTGCCATCAGATGACAAGCATAATACAAAATCTCACGCGGCTCGGCAATCGAACGGCGAACCCCACCAATAAAGACCGTCTTTTGCTGAATAATACGATTCTGCGTATCAAGGTAGATGGCCACCAGATGCTCCTGAGGCTTGTCACCAATATCTAACATCATGCGACGTGCCACCTGCTGACTAGACATAATCTGCTCAGAACGAGCCAACTCAGCCTTCTCAATCCTCTTAGCCAACTCCACCATAGCCTTCAGCTCAATGGATTTCACACGCCCAATACCAGGAATTTTTTGAAGCTCATTCAAGGACAAGCGAGACAAATCCGCCAAACTCGTCATTCCTTTTAAAATACGGTTGGCCATGGATAGGACCGACTCAGACCTCGTCCCCGTTCGCAGCACTATCGCCAACAGTTCCTGGTCAGACAAGACCTCTGCACCCTTTTGTAAGAGACGCTCACGAGGCAAAAGCCCCGACTCCTCAGCTACAATACTATACATAAGAAAAAACCTCCTACTTACTTATTCGTAAGTGGGAGGGGAAGTTACACAGCTGATGATTTTTTCTTTGACCAAACTCTGAAACAACAAAAGAAGAAAAACATTTTCTGATTTATTGACTTCCTTCTATCTGTATTGGGAGAGCTTCGATTATACCTCAAACAAAGATAAATTATGTCTATAACTGAGTATATATGCCGATACTTATAGTTAGGATATTTAGATACACTAACAAATATTGTAAAGTACTTTCAAAATTTAAGTTTTCACTCGTAACAGTTTCAGCAATGCCGAATAATTTTCTAAACCAGGAGCCACAATAAAGTGGCATGAACATAAGGATAAAATAATAATAACGGCCTTGAACGCCACCAACAATAATATCTCCTTTATGGTATACTCTAGGATCTCCAGATATGGCAATCACTATCAGAGAAGCAATTGCTATAAGCAAAATAAGGCTAAAATATTTAAAGAATTTTGGAAGTTCAATCTTATTTCTCATTACAACAATAAATAAGAGTAAAAAGAATATTATTGTTGATATAGCAATTAAAAATGCTGATGGTTCTTTGACGTATTTTAATGGCTCAGAAACAAAGTCATTAATAATACCATACGGTGCTTGGAATAAAGTTCTAATTAAAGGCAAAGGATGGGTTATAAAATAGTAAATTCCCGGTCCATTTCCTGAAAGGGCACCTTTAGAAGGAAATAACTTAATTATTCCAGCATAAATAAATGAGACTAATAAATTCAAAAAGAACAAAATTTAACTTAAAATTCTCACCGATTTCTTCTCGTAGTATTTATTAGGTAAAACGGAGAATAAACTGCCAATTAGTACAAACGGAAATTTTGAAAATGAAAAAAGCAAGGTTGAACATTGAAAAGCGATTGCATACCTTCTATCAATTTTATGGCTTCCACTAAGAACATTTGTTAGTAAAGCAAGACTAAACATGCTCGCACCAAAATACAGATAATCATAATGATAACCCGCTATAATATACAAGACTGCAGGAAAAGTAGAAAACAAATAGATGACTTCTCTATAAGACTTACTTATTTTCAAAGCAAAAAATACTATTAAAGCAAATGCTAGCACCTCAAATATTCTTCCTAAAAAGTAAGAGATATACACTTTATTTGAAATAATCCTACCAATATTCCATCCTATTGAACTAGGAATATATGCTGGATTGTCGAATCCAGTCTTAACCCCGCTAATCTTACTTTTTTTATGTTCAACATTTAACCAATAATTTTTATCTTTTTTAGCAGGATTCCTAAGAGAATCATATGCAAATACCGAATCATAGTCTGTTAGTTTTTCTTTAGAATATTTGAAAATTGGACTATCCGAAACACTGATTACATTTGGTAAATGTGACTCCTCGTCTAAACCCTACTGAACTGGTTTTACAACAGAAATAATTGTTCCAAATATAATAATCAAAAAGAAAGCATTTATCGGTAATTTTTGTTTATCTATTGGATCGAAAATTACAAAATACATTATTACACCCAGAATTAAAAGATAAACATTAGTATTGATAGTGAAGTCAAATAAACTAGCTAAGAACACCTTCGAAAATAAAATCAGAAATACCGAAATAATAATATTAACTAATTTTGTCTTATTTATAATTTTCACAATACATACACTACTTTCTACTCAATAACCTTTTGAGAATATATTTCACAGCTCTTGCTGGACCTATCACAATATACTTCAAAGCTCCCTTAATCCCACCAATTTGATTAAAATCCACAAAGGTATGTGGTTGGAGATCCTCACGATTGTTCAACTGCTTATTATCGATAAATGGTGTGAGAACGTGTGGGTTTTGGGAGATCCTAAAGTCATATTTTTGATCCCAAGCAATATAGACTAATAAGCGTTCAATCGCATGAAGAATTGAATTTTGAGGAAGAGGTTCAGCTGGAACATCTGATACTGTCAAATTCAAATCAAACAAGGGTTTCAATGCATCATATTTAAACCAAACAAAAGTACCATAACTCATGACAAAGGTATTAAGATTCTTGAAATCAATATTCTTGGTCGCTCCCATCCGTTGCCAGAGCTTGTTCATCTCTGGTGAAATGAGAGCTTCATTCCAGGCAACCACTATTCGATTGTAACGGAAGTAGGTTGGAATATCTCCAATGGTGATTCCGACTTTTGGATTGGCCTCCATATTGGCAAGGATTTGATCTGCCGGCTTGACTAGCATATCGATCAATTCTTTCCGCCAGGATTCACCCGCCCAGAAATCTGCTTCTTTGGATTTCTTGGTATGGAAATGACCGACATAATCATAGCGCGAGAGTTTCTCTTTTAAGAGCAGCATTGGTAACACGTCTCGTCCAATATTTCCAGTCACTACAATCGTCGCATCTTGACTACGACGAGATAGAATTTGCTCAATTTCCTGTTTCTTCTCTTCTATATCTGTCGTAATCCATAGGTCATAGGCGAAATGAAAATATTGGAAAGCATCTAAAAATTCTTCCAAGAGGTCCACATAAAAGACATGGAGATGAACCGCAACTTTTTTATCGAAATCTCCTGTCAATTCTTGGTTTTTCAAGTACTTACGAGACAAGAGATAAGGATAGTCCGGACGATCAATCATAGACATGTGGTTGAGAATCAGGTCTAATGGATAGTCTGATAAACGCTCCAATTCATCAAAAATATAGGGCATGATTCCTTGATTGTTTGCAATGGACTTGACCTTGATAAAAGGAACCTTATGTTTGAGAATCGCTGTAGGATTGTAGTAGGAAAAGTCTGGATGGAGCATCCCAGTTGTATCTTCATGGATGGTATGAAAGACAGTTTTATATCGAAAACCAGCATCCAAGAAATTTGTTGTGATCTTGGTTTCGTAGTTATCTATCACATCTTGAACATTGGTAAAGTCTTGAACACCCTGCCAAAATTCATGGAAAGAACATGATTCAATAACCTGTTTTTTAAAGCTAAGATAATAACTCTGAATATGCTCGTTAAAATCCTTGTCTTTCCGGTAATTGGTCATTCCCCAGAAATCTACTTCAAGATCATTTTCAAACTGCTGATAAATGGATTCTAAATCCCAAAGCGGTCCAAAGCAGGTATCATTCATGAGGGTAACAGAATCAAAGTGAGACAGTTGATCAAAGCCGACTGTCTTCATTCCATCCCGCCAAGCAGCGAAGTCAAAGCCACTATTTTGGCGCTCAAGAATATCATCCACCAACTGTTGATTGGACAAATGGTCCTTCACATCTTCTGGTAGCTGACTATTGGAGATAAAGACCACCCGTGAATACAAGGGACGAATTTTTTCTAATTGATAGAGTACATACCCACTAATAAAATTAAACTTATTGTAATGAACATATAAAAGTAAACGTTCCATATTATTTCCTTATTCTTAAGAATTTCAAAATCTTTGTTGGAATGGTCCAACGGGGCGAATGGATGACGGAATTGTATTCATGAGATAATTTTTTATGTTTCTCGATGACGGAATTGTATTCATGAGATAATTTTTTATGTTTCTCATGTAAGTTGAATAGGTGTCTGCTAAATTTTTTGTCACTTTCTTTTTCATAGGAGAATTGAAATTGATTACCTGAACTATTCGAAAGATCAAAAAGAATATGTGGATGGGTATTAAAGAAAACCAAAACATCCTCGAAATCAATTCCGTTTGAAGTTACAGGAGGAATTTCTCTTTGATCCTCCAATGCTATCAATGACAATTTTTTATAAGAGCTTGGAAATTCTGAAAGTAATATTTTTAGACTCTTTTCATTTTCAAGCTGAAAGATAATGGTGCCCGTATTTTCCATTCTCTCTTTTGTTATTTCATGGTAGACTGAATGGAGCCCATCATTAGAAGCTGAAATTACCACTTGAGATTTACCAATCACTTCGATATCACGATTCTTGAATTTCATCCCCAAAAATCGAGCATACTTGGACGATAGTTTATTGTTAACAATTGGCGTTCTTTCCTCGATATACTCTCTAAAACCAGCATAAATTGTCTTAAGATTATATTTCTTTCGAGCAAGTTCTTGATCCAGTAATTGTTTTTCTTTATAGCTATCAAAATTCTCCATCACTGTGGCCATTTGTTGACTTAGCAAATCCCTATCCCCTAGTGAATATAAATTTCCAGTTTCTAAAAATTTACTCGAAGATAAATGACCTAAATTATCGGAAATGATTGCAGGAACACCATTTAGGACTGATTCCACAAATACCAAAGAAAATGTTTCTAATGTAGCAGGCAAGACGAGGATATCCTTATCTGTCACCAAGGACCATGGATCCGAGTGAAACCCAACAAACGTCACACGATCTAGATGATGCGTTTGAATATAGTCATCCATCAACTTTTTGTATTGCTCATCCCATCCTCCGATGAAGACCAGTTCGATATCTTTCCGATTTAAGTGATTATAGGCTGCAAGCAACTCAAGCTGATTTTTTCGTTCGTTAATCCCACCGATTGATACAAAACGAGAAATAGTAGAATTCTTAAGAGGACGCTCTTGAACTTCTGTATAGGGAATAAACGGGATCAATTTATCAGTGGTAAAATAATTCGTTAGAGTGTGGTATAATTCCCCTTCAACTACAAAAATTTTATCAGACAAATCATCAATTAAGGGAATTAGGTCCTTATAATAGCCAAACTCGCCAAAAGGAAATTCATGAATAATATAAAAATGTCTCACCTTTTCACATGCAGCTGCGATAGCTCCCTGAAACACATTTACTGTATTCGAAATAACCAGTTCAATCTGTTCATTCTGAATGATTTCTCTTACTTCATCAATATTCTTTTGTTGAGAAGCTTGGATTTCTAAATCGGAAATATCCAGCGTTTTAGATTCAGGCCACCACCACTGATTGGTTTTTAACTGAAATAGTTTAATTCCAGTGGTATCCATATGACGGAGATAGTCTTTATCGATGTGTGGAGCATTATCCGGTATTACATTGTAAACTTCATGACCTTGCTGAACTAACAATTTCATCAGGTTCACAATCGATACTTCTGCTCCACTAAACATGGCTCCAACAGGAGAAACAAATAAAATTTTCATAGCCCACACCAAAGGTATTATTCCCACTTGCCTTGACGGACTAACAATCCAGTAGAAGAATCCAACTCTGAACGATTGGTCCGATCCACAACCCGATCAATTGAAAAGACTGGAGGGTTTGTTGTCGACAATATTGCTAAGTTTTCTTGATTTTCGTCTCTTAAAAATGCTACTAATCTTAACTTCACATGATTAAAGTACGGCAACTTACATTTATAAGTGATTTTTTTGGGTCCGACACCAGATAATGGAATATCCATGGAATTATCATTATAAAGTCCATTCCCAGTAGAAATATCAACAAATGAAAAGGCTATATGAGGATTCACAGAATCATCTAATAGATCAAATGAAAACTCAATAACAACCTCATCATCAGGAGTTACTTTCTTAGGAGAAAGCAATATAGCTGTAAAACCTTCAACTTTCGTTGTAACCAAGCCCTCGTCTTCATTTCCATTATGATGAGAATTCGATTCCAAATTATCAAAACTATATTGATCAGAAACGTCAAAAGGATCCCCGATTGCCTTCACCAATCCATTTTCAATCAAAACAGCCTTGTTACAATATTTCTTAACGGCTCCCATATCATGGGTAACTAGGATAGTGGTTTTCCCTGATTTCTTGCGTTCTTGGAAGTAATCGTTACACTTGCGCTGGAAGGCTTCGTCTCCTACTGCTAGTACCTCGTCCAAAATCAAGATATCACCCTGGGCCTTGATCGCAACCGAAAAAGCTAGACGAACCTGCATTCCTGATGAGTAGTTCTTGAGTTTTTGGTTCATGAAGTCATGCAACTCAGCAAAGTCTACGATATCATCGTACATGGCATCAATTTCAGCTGTCGAGAAGCCCAGCATAGCTCCATTCATGTAGACATTTTCACGTCCAGTAAGCTCTGGGTTAAAACCCACACCAAGCTCGATAAAAGACACCAGTTTCCCATCGATAGTGACAGTACCTTTTTCCGGTACATAGATTTCAGAAATAATTTTTAAGAGGGTTGATTTCCCAGAACCATTTCTTCCGAGGATCCCGAAAAAGTCTCCTTTTTCTACCTCAAAAGAAATATCCTTGAGGACGTGTTGCTCTTTGTAGCCTTTGATTCCTTTGAAGCGATTGACCAGGGCAGTTCGAAGACTATTGGTTGCCTCTGTTGGCAACTTAAAGTACTTACTGACATGGTCTACTTTTACTGCAATTTGTTTATCTGTCATTAGAGAATCTCCGCAAATTTCTTAGCATGTTTGTTAAAGTAAGCAAAGCCAGCGACAAAAATAAGAATTGGCAAAACATAAGGGGTCAGAACCAAATACTTATTCTGCACCAAAAGCCATACTGGAGTGTTAGCTTTATCAATCAAGAAGTAACGCATGTCTTGAATAATTTGAGCCAAAGGATTCATCATGACCAACTTAGCCGCCCATGGATTTTGGTCTGCAATAAAGCTAATCGGGTAGATAATTGGCGTCGCATACAAGCCAGCTTGCAAGAGTACTTCCCAAACTTGACCTAAGTCACGGAAACGAACAAAAAATGTCGCTAAGATCAATGCGCATCCTGTCGCCATCAAGAATAACTCAAAGAACAACGGAATCACCATCAAAGCTGTCCAAGAAAATGTCACCCCATTAAAGAATGAAAAAATCAACACGACAACAAGGTTAATGACAAAGTTAATCGCTGCTCCTGAAATTGCAGATAAGACAATGATGTGTTTTGAGAAGTTCAACTTCCGCAATAGGTCGCCTCGACTAACGATCGACACCATCCCCATAGATGTGGCTTCTGAGAAGAAGCCCCAGATTACATTGGCCAACAAGAGGGCAACTGGGAAATGGGGAACATCTCCACCTAAGCGTAAGAATCGAATGAAGACAATATACATGATCGTAAAGGTCATCAGGGGTTTTAAAATCGACCAAAGATAACCAATCGCTGATCCTTGGTAGCGTAATTTAAAGTCTGTTTTGATTAATTCTCTTAATAAAATTCGATTTTTCTGATTAAAAACGTCAAACATTATTTTTTACCTCGATATGCAAACTTTGTCAAAACCAAGCTAGTAAACACAACGGTGTGAAAGGCTCGGTTCTTCCGATAACCATACTGACGAATCCGTCTCAAACGTTCTCTTAGCGGTACGTCCATAATGGTAACAAAGTTTTCAATGATTTCTTTAGTTTGGGAACTGACAGGCAGATCCAATAGATTTTTTGCTTGTTCTTGACTGGACTCAATGAGATTCCAATATTTAGCAAAAAGAATATGAGGGCGAACCCAGTTTTTGACCCGTTTTCTAAGGGTACGAGCCCCCAGAACATTGCTACTGTGCTGACGGTACAATTCTGTCGGCTGATCGATATAGATGAGCTTTCCAAAGGCAGTTGCTAGTAAGGCTAAATACCAATCATGCATAAGGAGTGCATGATTTTCTTGACCTGTCCATAATTCCGCCAGGGCATGGTTAATCATAGCAACTCCGCCAGTTACTGTATTTTCTGTCAATTCTTGAATCAGTTCCGTATTGGCATGATCAGACTGGGTGCGAATCATACTTTCATGCTGCACGTTCAAGTTTTCATCGACTACTTTTAAATCTGTGTAGACTAGCAAAGGTACTTCTTGAGGGTGCTTGGCCGCTTCTGCTACTTGAAGAGTAATTTTTTCAGGAAGCCAAACATCATCTTGGTCACTAAAGCAATAAAGATCTGCTTTTTCATATTTCAAGAGGGCATGGAAGCTCTTGATGACACCAAGATTTTCGATAGCACCTTGATTGATAAAGCGAATGCGCTCATCCTGCGCCACCAACTCTTGAATGATCTCTACCGTACCATCGGTTGATCCATCATCTCGGATCAAGAGTTGCCAGTCCCGATAGGTCTGGTCTTGGATACTTTTGACCTGCTCTTTTAGATACTGCTCACCATTATAGGTGGACAACAAGATATTTACTTTCATGATAAGAATAATTCCTCGTACTCACCTACAATTTTTTCCCAGGTAAAGTTTTGCTTCATATTGGCTTTGGCTCGTTGACCCCATTCAGATACATCTTCTAAAGGATCGACCTGGTCGATCAAATGCGCCAAATTCCCAGTCTCTTTGGTCCAATATTGGGCTGTGTCCTTTGCAACCGTTTGGTTAAAGGAGACTCCTAAAACTAAATTCAGATCCGTCTGAGCAAGAGCTTCTAGGAGTCCCGGATTGGTTCCGCCCACTTCATGGCCATGAATATAGGCAAAGGCTTCTTTACGGATATACTTCAACAGATCTTGATCATAAACCGTTCCTACAAACTTGACACGTGGATCCTGATCAAAACCTGTTCGAACCCGAAGCTCTTCAAAATAGGGATTGCCTTCATGGTTACAAATGATGACCAAATCCCGCTTGGTAGAAGAGGCCATGAATTCACGAATGGCAGTCTCGTAATTATTTTCTGGAACAAAGCGACCCAAAATCAAGTAATAGTTTTTCTCTTGTGTTTGCCACTTCTGATAGAGTTCTCTGACCTTCCTATCCTGACTGGTCAGGCTGGTCGGAGATAAGTCCGTCCCATAGGCAATATAGGTCGTCTTGGACAAAGGGTAGGCTTCTTTGATATAGGACTCGATTCCTGGGTTGTCAGAAATCACCAAATCTGCGTGGCGCGTCATGATCTTTTCAGAATACTTAAGATAGGCTTGGATCGGTTTAGCCACTTGGCCCGCTTCCACTCCAGTCCATCTGGATTAATATAGAATTTACCACCAATTTTATGAATCTTGCCAGCAAAGGGTGCCACAAAGGCCCCGATTGTATTGCCCAAAACATAAAAAATCGGTTGTTCAATCCCTTGATTCTTGATGACCTTCAAGGCATAGCTGATGGCCATCATATCATAGGCAATGACACGCGCAGGCCCAAGCTTCGGTGCTTTAATCGTAAAACAATCGACACCCTTGTAGTCAAAATGATGATAGGCTTGATCATTAGAAAGGCAGGCAACATGATACTGGATATCTGATGACACTTGATGGGAGACCAATTGGTCCACAAAAGTCTCAAAACCGCCATATTGAGACGGAAGCCCACGACTTCCAATAATGAATACGTGTTGTTGCATAAATCCCCTTTCTAACAAGTCTATAATCTAGTCAATTATACCATTTTACAAAGATTTTGCCTATTGCAAACAGAAAAGCAGCCACAAAGGACTACTTGAAAAAAGTTAAAAATTATTTTTCACACCATAGTACTGAAGGATTGTCAATACTACTGACATCAATATAAATAGATTGGCAATAACATAAACAAAATATTCTCGTTTATCTGTTGCTTCCTCAGAATCTATGTTATTTTGAGGATAAAATACTTTGGAACAGTTGACAAATAAGCCTAATAGAAGTAATACCCCTGTGAAATAACGACCTTGTACACCTAAAAAACTGATATCAGCAGTTTGTCCCCACATAAGGTACGAAGTCATTAAAATACCAATTGAAATTCCAGTAGCGACAAGTCCTGTACCTATTTTACTAATTTTAGGTAAAGGAAGAGTTTGGGGTGTCATTAGAAGGATACAACTCAAAAAGATTAGATAGTATCTAGAAATATTGCCTAAACCATAAGTTAACCAACCAAAAGTAAATAATGAGTCTATTTTACTTGGAATCAAGTTAAGCCATTCCCGAAGAAAGGTCTTGAAAAAGACATTAGCATGTGCAATAGTGAATTTTATCTTGTTCACTGGGTTTGCACCATGAGTTACCTTACTTGCATTAATATCACTCGATTGCTTCAACCATAAGAAACTTAAAATTGCCGTAACAAAAATTAATAGAGCTGCATAAAGATAGTTCTTCTTAATCGTCATCTTTTCCTTTGGTATAAACAGTAATAAGCCTACTAAAAGAACATATGGTAATTTCATCGTTGCTAAAACTAAGCTAAGTGCTGTAAAAATGATCATATCTCTTAAACTTACTTTTTGGTCCCTATTTATCAGATAACAGAACTGTGCTATCAAATAAAATGTTAATGCATTAACCATTCCATCAGTACTGAAAGAAGCCGCTAAATAAACACACATCGGTAATAGAGCTATAGAACCAAAGAGAATTTCAAAACCTTTAGCTTTCTTTATAGCAAGACGAGTAATTAAGGCATAGCAAACTAAATTACAAAATCGACCTAAAATAACTAACCATAGCAGACTAAGTCCTAGGATTCTTGCTATCCAAACACCAATCACTTGAGGAATGTAAGGGATAAAAGACGATGCATTGGTAACAATAAAGAGTGAAGAATGTACCTTTTTAAAAGAAACTTTTATCTTATCTAAACCAGTTTGTTTTAAAGGAACCCTAAACTCTTTAGTAACCTTACTAACATCATCCGAGACTTTTAAATCCTTGTCTTTTTTCGGTAAATAAGCATGGAAATCTGCTACATATAACGCACGAGCAAAATGTGCATTCTCATCTGGAATGTCAAGGTTAGGGGAAGAAACAACAAATAAACTTCCTGAAAGTACAATAGTAATTGCTATTTTATTATAAAATTTCCCTGGCAATAAAATAATGATAGAAAAGAATATGCCTGTTACTAACAATAAACTTTTAGGAAGATTAACCAGACTTCCACCTAACATATATATGTTATTCCGATTGTAAGCCAAACCAGGATAACTTGTACCCAGTATTTTTGTAAATTCTTCAAAAAATCAGAAAAAACTTCCTGCATTTTTGAAGCAATAAAATCTGTTTTCATTATTACTCAACTACCTTTCACTTTTTTGATAACTGGCCAAACACTAAATCCGCCGTATTTAAGAAATTTCAAAAAGACAGGGACAACATAGGATAGGGATGAATTGATATTTACTTTTTGAACGCCACGTTTAACATACTTATTTTTATCCCAGTGTTTTCCAAAATACTTTTCCATAAAGATAACAATGTCTTTAAAATCTTGTTTTGTAGCCTCAGGGTAATTTAACAAACGATAAGTATGTCCAACACATAAGTGCTCAATTGCTAAATATTGTAGTTCATTTCTATACTTCTCAAAATGATTTCCAAATAAATTAAATAAATGAATTAACGAATCATAAATATCAAAGATATTAGATTTACTTGAATTCATAATTGATCCAGGAGTATTAATAACATAATTAATAAGTGGTTTCTGAATATAATGGATTCTTTCAGCTCTACTAGTTAAATAAGGCATAACTGCAAGGTCCTCGTATAACTTACCTTTGGGAAAATTAATATTATCGTATAGGTTGGTTCTACAAATCTTTGACCATGCCGCATGTTTTACAACCATGAAATCTTTTTTCTTATTATACTTATCGAATTTAGGATTTACAATTAATTCTTTTACCGGATTTCCATCATAGTCTACTAAATTGATATCGAAAAATATTAAATCATAGTTACTTGATTTATATTTGTTAAACTCTGTTAAAAAGGATTTATCCCAAAAATCATCTGAATCAAGTGATACAGTATAAAGACTATCGTTTATAAACTGTAGTCCAGTATTTCTGACATCAGCTAACCCACCATTTTCTTTATTAAAAATCTCTATATAAGAATATTTCTCAACAAATTCTTCTATTATTTTTCGAGATTCATCAGTACTCCCATCATTTATACAAATTACTTTAATGGAACACTGTTCGATATCATCTTGATTCACAATACTTTCCAAACATCTTCGTAGATATTTTTCAGTATTATAAACTGGAATTATTACAGTCAAATCATAAGTCATTATCTTCTCTCTTTAATTCTTTCTCTAAAATAAATAATTGAAATACCAAACACATACACAATCATAACTACTAAGAAGGCTAATGAAGCACCAAGCATTCCCCACGAATAAACAAACATCTTTGTAATTAATAAAGTAACAACCAGCATAGCAACATAAATAGCAATCAGTAGGTGTTGCTTTCGCATAATGGTAAGGATATTTTCAAAAATAATCGCTACAGCGTACAAAACTCCTGCTAAAATCAAAATTGTAAATGGTAGCTGATAAGACGCTAAATCTAATCCAAAGACTAGTCCTAACACCTGGACCCCTAGTAAATAGGCTAAACAAACTACTAGTAACCCACCACCTATAATATACAGCAAAAGTTTTTTGATAATCGAGTCAAACTTATCGTATTTTTTATCCACGTAAAGAAAAGCAAGTTGTGTAATCAAAGGACGAACCATTAGAATAATGAGGCTCATAAAAAAGACAGGCATGAAGAGAATATTGAAATCTCTTTGCATTCCTATTTGTAATACTCCCTCAGATAAACCTCGCTCAATGATTAATTTAGGTTCATTCAAAACATAGAGCAGTATGAAACCATTCAAGAAAAGTGGAAAACATTCCTTAAGGATATCCAGAGACTCATAAATCTTCCTTAGGTCAAATACTCCTCTCCAATTAATTGATTCGAAGTGATGAACAAATCTAAACTCATACAAAAGGATAAAAAGTCCATTCCAAATGGTCAAAGCTAGCAAGGATGTGATAAGAGATTTTGAAACAAATAAAGAAAGAAACAGGACCACTGCACTAGTCGAATAACGATAGAACATGGTCTTCCCTGCAATATCCATACGCTCACGTTGTTGAAATAATCCCTGAAAAAGATCAGAAACTGCATCCCAAGCTCGATATAGAATCATTAGGAACGCCATTAGGATAACCGACGAGGGATATCTGTTACCTCCTATTATCTTTAAATAAGGTAACAGTGTTACTATCATGGCAAGTATTGTCAAAATACGAGCTTGAAAATATGCTCTAAACGAATGCTTTTGCCTTACATCTGTTCCATGATAATTTCGAACTTGAAAAAGACCGATAACTACCCAGAGAGTCCCGATAGACCATACCAAACTAAATTGGTCAGCAACAGACGCCGAGGTCAATCGAGTAACGATTAAAAGATATAAAACCGATACACCTGATGCTGCTAAATTTCCTAGCAAATTCCAAAAATATATCGTTTTTGCATCTGGAAGCTGATTTTTTTTACTCATCTTTCCCTCTCAAGGCAATTGTTTGTACTAAGTTTTTGAACTTTGTATCAAGTTTAGACAAGCGAACTGTTAATTGATATTGATTAATCAGTAGAAGGAAAATGATAAAGAGGAAAATAAAGTTTACCGCCGAAACAATTCCTAATGCTCTCGCAATTATCTCAGCTAATTTTGGAAAGACACTAAATACAAGTAAAACTAGTGAAAAGAAAATCCAAAATAGTGAGTCATTAATTTGGACTTGAGATTTTCGAATCCCTCTAAGAATAAAGGTAACGGTTGCTAGAGATACAAAAATTAGAACAATTTGAAACCAAATGGTCATGGAGTCTAACCTCGCTTTCTAAAGTTTTGAATGAGTAGGATTGACACAAACATATGTGTCATGTATTTAATCGAACGAGAGAGAGTCAAATAACTTTCTCCTGCCTGCCTATCTTCCATTCTAACTTGTGCTTCAGCAACTTTTACTCCATTACGGATGAGATAAGAAACGGTATCTGGCTCTGGACCATAGTTAATATTGAGTGCAAACTCTTTTATTAAATCTTCTGAGAACATTCTCATTCCTGAAGTTGGGTCCTTAATTGTCTTACCAGTAGTGAGTTTAATAGCTGAACTAATTAAGATATTGCCTAACATTCGTAAAGAATTTGGTCGTTTTTCTGTGACAAATCGAGAACCAATCACTAGATCAAAACCATCATCGATCTTTTCTTCCAAACTTTGAATATATTCTGGTAAGTGTTGACCATCGGCATCAAATTGCACCGCTTTTTTATAACCATGCTCATACGCATATCTTAAACCTGTTTGGAAAGCCCCAGCAAGACCGAGATTCACTGGTAAATCTACAATATTGTAATGATTCTCATGGCAAATTTGTGAAGTTTTATCATGAGAGCCATCATTGATGATAACATAGTCATATTGAGGATAGTTTTGAATGATGTTGTTAACAACATTTTCAATCGATCCTTCTTCGTTATAGGCTGGAATAATAATGAGTAAATCTGACATTTTTATACGTAGTTTCTCCTGAAAACTCTATTGAAAAAGGGCAGCCAAATATATTTCAGATTAATTCAACTGACCTTGGTTTTTATTTCACTTCTTGTTTGTAAAACTCTTTCAAAGCATCTTGCCATGTTGGGATGACGAATCCTGTAGCCTTAGCCTTAGCCAAACTCATTGTTGAGTTAAGTGGGCGCTTAGCTTTAGCTGGGAATTGACTTGAATCAACAGGTTTCACTTCAACATCAGTATCTTTGAGGATTTCAACCGCAAAGTCATACCAAGTTGTATCTTCTGCTGCATCATTTGACAAGTGATAGTAACCATATTCCTTACGGTTTTCAGCCAAATAAGTCATAAACTCTGCCAAAGTACGTGTCCAAGTTGGACGACCATGTTGGTCATTAACGACTGTCAGCGTCTTGTGAGTTTTAGCAAGGTTTTGCATAGTGAAGACAAAATTTTTACCATAGTTACCGAACACCCAGGAAGTACGGATAATGTAGTAGTTAGTCACATGTTTTTCAACTAGCTCTTCACCCATACGTTTTGTACGACCGTACTCTGTCTGTGGATCTGGTTTATCATCAACTTCCCACTCTTGACCGACTGGTTTTTCACCATTAAAAACGTAGTCCGTTGAAATATAAACAAGCGTTGCACCATGTTTTTCTGCAGCCTTAGCGACATTTTCAGTACCAGTCACGTTAATAGCATAGTCAAGTTCTTTGCCTTCATCTTCAGCAGCATCAACAGCTGTGTAGGCAGCACAGTGATAGACCAGGGTTGGTTTTACTTCCGCAAACACTTCATCTACTTTGTCAGCATCAGTGATGTCCATTTCTGCTACATCTACTGCTACATACTCTTCGTTACGCTCGTCAAGAAGGTGACGAAGCTCGGTTCCGAGTTGGCCATTTGCACCTGTTACTAGAATCATATTTTTCTCCTCGTAATTCAATACTATTAGTTTTATTTTAACAAAAAAAGCAGAAAAAATCTGCTTTTACTCAATATTATTCTCTACTTTCGATACTATCAATACCAAAATATACCGCCATCCATCTATTAAACCATGCATCTCTTGACTCCCCTAAATTATTCGTACCATTATATGCATTAAATAAAGTTTTAGGTTTAGGATAACGTTTCAAAATAATAGTGGATTGTCCGTTCTCTTTAGCTTGATAAATCTCACGATATTGCATACTCACAACTTTGTAGGTACTATTTATATCACTAAACGCCTTAGTATAAGAAAATCCAAATTTAATCACTAGTAGTAATAAAAATACCAAGGCCAATTTCTTGAGAAATAATACCTCTTTCAAAATTAAACGTAACAAAATTAGTAATGCTAAGCAAAGTAATACACTTGCCCCAAAAAATACCCTGTCAGGAAGCTCATTTGTTGCTACTAAACTGTATATACAAGCAAAGTGAGCACACATTATAAACAAGAAATAAAAAAATTGCTTTCTGTTCAAATAAGATTTAGCAAGAGAATAAATTAAAAGTACTAATATAGCAATATATAATATCGAATATTTTTGCCAACTCATTTGAAATAAATTAGCTAATTTATTGCTGAGGTCGTAAAACAAGAGAATATCACCTGCTCTCTTTTGAGACCCAGGAGATGCTAGCATTAAAAGAAAACCAATACAAGCCGCTACAATTTCTAAAACTCTTGAAACACTTACTCTTTTTTCAGAAACAGCATCATACAATATTATTAAACTAATCAACAGAATAAATGCTGGAGAGGTATTTTCATTCCCTGCACCTGAAAAAAAGCCAATGGAATTGTCCATAATATATTATATGGAGATTGGTTTCGTCTCAATACAACCTTCAACCATAGTAAGTCTAGGACAGCTGTCCATAAATAATTACCTGATCCTGAAATCCATAATACAGTTTTTCCGATTTCTGGAAGAAACCACCATAAAATCAAAAAGATTATCGCTAAATATAAAACTTGGTGTTTCCTATGCTTATTTGAAACTATTTCAAAGCTTAAACTATCTATTAATATTCCCAATGACAAAAATACAGAGGAATTAAATACATTGAAAACTTCCTTATTATATTACATAAATATCTGAACGATAGAATGTCCAGTAAACCTACCATTCCAAACTTTCCAATGATTCATTTGAGAAGTAATCAAATCAAATAATGATCTTACTGGTTGTTCATTAGCTGATGGAAATGGTTCCTTATAAATAAATCTATATACAAAATCATCAGATGTATAGAGAGTGAAGTGATTTAATAAATAAATTAAAGTGACTACAACGAGACATACAAGGAGATAAACTATCTCTTTGTTGTTTTTTTCTTTCATTTTTTCTCCTAAATATAGATTTTGGATTCATTCTAACAAAAAAAGCAGAAAAAATCTGCTTTCATTTATAATTCTATTCAACTAATTCATTTGTATAAATAATTGGCTTTCTTCACCCTTTTTCTTTAACAATATACACCGGCCGTTTCTTGGTTTCTAGGAAAATCTTTGAGATGTAGTTCCCGATGATTCCCAAGGCTAAGAGTTGGATTCCTCCGATAAAGAGGATGATTGAGACAAGGCTTGCCCAGCCTGCAACACTCCCACCTATAGTTAGTTTTCGGATAACGACAAAGAAAATTCCAACCAAAGAAATTAAGAATGAAAAGGTTCCTGCCCAAGTAGCAAGTTTCAAAGGCACTTCGGAAAAGTTGATAAAGCCATCAAGAGAATAGTTCAATAATTTCCAAAAAGACCACGAGGTTTCTCCGGCAACGCGTTCACGATTTTCATAAGAGACGTAGGCTACATCAAAGCCAACCCATGAAAAGAGCCCTTTTGAAAAACGGTTAACTTCTTTAAGCTCTAGGATGGCATCAACAACTTGACGAGTCATCAAGCGAAAATCACGCGCCCCATCTACCAATTCCGTGTCAGAAACTTTATTAATCAACCAATAGAAGGCCTTGGCAAAAAAGGAACGAATCGGCGGTTCACCCTTGCGGTCAGCACGACGAGTCCCGACAACGTCGTAACCTTCTTGGATTTTGGCATACATCTCGATAAGAAGTTCAGGTGGATCCTGAAGATCGGCATCCATAACTGTGACGTAGTCGCCTGTAGCACGCTGAAGTCCTGCATACAGCGCAGCCTCTTTACCAAAATTCCGAGAAAAAGAGAGGTAGTGAACATTTTCAAATTGCTTTGAAACCTGTCTCAAAACATCCAAAGTTCGATCTTTAGAACCGTCATTGACAAAATAGTAGTTGAAAATCAACTGATTAGCCATTTGTCGTTCAACTGCTTGACAGGCTTCTAGGAAAGGAGGGATAGTCTCTTCCTCGTTGTAACAAGGGACAACGATAGCTAGTGTTTTCATAAGCTTCTTCTAACGAATACCTAGAGCGATACGAGCGTAGCGACTCATCTTTTCAATAGTCCATGCTGGTGTCCAGACTAACTTAACCTCAGTCTTAGTGACTTCAGGTACTTCTTTCATAGCGTCATAGATTTGGTCTGTCAAAAGATCTGCTAAAGGACAGCCCATAGTCGTCAAGGTCATATCGATTTCAGTATAACCGTCTTGTTGGAAACGGATATCGTAAATGAGGCCTAGGTTGACAATATCAATCCCCAACTCTGGTCAATGACCATTTCTAAGGCTTCCAAGATACGGTCTTTGATTTTTTCAATTTCTTCTTCAGTGTATTTCACTTCAGACATAGCTTTTCCTCCAAAATCAGGGCCTAACAATCAGGCCCCTTCCATTTACTATCTTAGTCTTCAATAAAGTCTTTAAGTTGTTTGCTGCGACTTGGATGGCGTAATTTTCGAAGGGCTTTAGCTTCGATCTGACGAATACGTTCACGCGTAACGTTGAAGACTTTACCAACATCTTCCAAGGTACGCATCTTACCATCATCAAGACCGAAACGGAGACGTAGAACATTTTCTTCACGGTCTGTAAGGGTATCAAGCACCTCATCCAATTGTTCACGAAGAACGACACGAGTTGTGTAATCTACTGGATTTTCGATCACTTCATCCTCGATAAAGTCACCCAAATGGCTATCATCCTCTTCACCGATAGGTGTCTCAAGAGAAACTGGCTCTTGAGCAATCTTAAGGATTTCACGAACCTTATCTGGTGTCATATCCATACGCTCAGCAATTTGCTCAGGTGTTGGGTCTTGTCCCAACTCTTGCAAGAGGTTACGTTGCTCACGTACCAATTTATTGATAGTTTCAACCATGTGAACTGGGATACGGATGGTACGTGCTTGGTCTGCGATGGCACGAGTGATTGCTTGACGAATCCACCATGTCGCATAAGTTGAAAACTTGAAACCTTTTGAGTAGTCAAATTTATCAACGGCTTTCATAAGCCCCATGTTACCCTCTTGAATCAAGTCCAAGAACTGCATGCCACGTCCGACATAGCGTTTAGCGATTGAGACTACCAAACGAAGGTTGGCTTCTGCCAAACGTTGTTTAGCTTCCAAATCACCATTTTCAACAGCGATAGCCAATTCTTTTTCCTCTTCGTTACTCAAGAGGGGCACTACCCCAATCTCTTTGAGGTACATACGAACAGGGTCATTGACTTTAGCTGAGTTTGAACCAAGAAGCTCCTCGTCTGTAAGCTCTTCTGGTTTTGGTGCCTCAACAACATATTTAGATGAAGGATTTCCATCTTTATCAGTAATAGAGATACCACCATCTGTCAAACGTTCCAAAAGGTCATCAATCCCATCAGCATCTAAAACAAATGGGATAACTAGTTTTTCTGTGATTTCATCATCAATTGCTGTACCAGCTTTTTTGTGATTACGAATGAAATCAGCGACTTGAACGTTAAATGCTGTATTTTGTTTTTTCGTTGCCATGTGTTACTCCATATCTCGTTTTTGGGCGATGAGCATTTGCAGGGCTTCCACCGCTGCATCCACATCACCGTGGTTACTTGATTCTCTTATTTGTTTACTTTGCTTACGGAAGTCCTGTTCCCTCAGAAAATGATTTCTACGCTCTTCAATAGCCTGGACTTCCTCTAAATTGGTTTCAGGTGGCAAAATTTCCTCTAAAACCTGATAATAGGCTGTTTGTACTTCTTGAGAAAGCACAGACAAGGCTACCGTATCAATTTGACCATCTCGCTTCAAAATCTGAAAGAGTTCTTCTAACTCAGGTGTTTGGAAGAAAAAGTCATCCCGCATACGATAGTCATTTAAAATCATAGGATGATTAAGCATGCGATGGAAGAGTTGATTTTCCGCGCGACGAAGACCTGTAATCTTAGGTGTAGAAGGTAGTTTGACCGTCCCTCTAAATCCTGATGCTGAAGACTCGTAAGCACTATTACTAGCAGCTGATAATTGAGCCATCTGCTGATTTCTCATGGTCAACCGTGCGTTATTGACCGCTTGCTCAACTTGGAAAAAATCAAAGTCTGGCAAAAGGTCAGCCACCTTAGAAATGTAGGAATTTTGTGCCGTTACAGAAGGCGACTTAGCAATAATCTTTGCAATCTGCTCGACATAGGCAATCTCCGCTTGAAGGTTGTCTACATTAGCAGGCTTGAGCTGTCCAATCCAAAATTCCACATCTGAAATGCGGGACTCAACCAAGAGTTTACCCAAGGCCTTTTCGGATGTTTTCTGTAGATATTCATCAGGATCCATACTGTCTGGAATTTTAACTATATCAACTTGAAAATCCGATAACAGTTCCAAAGACTTGGCAATCGCATTTTGCCCAGGTTTATCACCATCATAGGTTAGAACTATTTTTTTAGTCAGTTTACGAAGACGATTGACATGCTCAGGAGTCAGAGCCGTTCCCATAGAAGCCACTGCATTAACATGCCCAGCTCTATAGGCGGCAATGACATCCATGAACCCCTCCATCAGATAAACCTCATGTGTCTTCTGTATCACTGGTTTAGCCTGATCCAAGTGGTAGAGTTCGTAGGACTTATTGAAAATACGGGTAGCCCTTGTATTTTTGTACTTGGCCTGTCCCTTCTCTATATCTTCCTTAGTCCAAACACGTCCTGAAAAACCGATTGTCTTTCCAAACTCATTTTTGAGTGGAAACATGATTCGATTTTTAAAAGTATCGAAAATACGATTATTTTCAGAAAGATTAAAAAGACCTGATTCTGTCAGCACCTCTTCGTCATATTTTTTTGAAACTGACTGGTAGAGATAATCTGGTTCGTCAGGGGATAAGCCAATTTGAAAAGTCTTGAGTAACTCGTCAGTCATTCCACGCTCATAGAGGTAGGCACGCGCCGCTTCTCCTATCTTGGTCGTCATGAGGACTGCGTGGTAAAACTTAAGCGCATCCTCATGAAGATCATAAAAAGCTTGATTAGGAGAATTTTGCCGCTGAACTTGCTTGGCACATCTATACTAACTGCGATACCTAGTCGATCTGCCAAAACCTTGACACTTTCTTGAAAAGAAATCTGACGATATTCTTCTAAAAATTTGAAGACATCGCCAGACTTGCCACAACCAAAGCAATGGTAAAACTGCCTATCCTCAATAACGTTAAATGAGGGAGTTTTTTCCTTATGGAACGGGCACAAGCCGAGGTAATTACGACCAGCCCGATTAAGACTGACAACTTCACCAATCACGTCGACGATATTGGTACTGCTCTTAATATCTTCTATTAAAGTTTTATCAATTACCATCTAATCACCCCCTACCTTACCATAATTGCATTACCCCTAATTATAACATGACGAAAAATGAAAGTAAAATAAAATTGATTTTTCATGAGCAAAACCCTTGTTAAAATTTACAAAATCAGATAGACTATTAAAACTGAATCAAGCTGAAGAAGCTGCTGAAGAAGCTGGTCCATCACAAGAAGAATTGCTTGCTGAAATACGCGACCTTCTTGCAAACAAATAATCTTTATTTGTTCAACTAAAGACACATGAAACTTAGGACGTCTGAAATCTCAGACGTCCTATTTTTTGTTTCTCATGACTACTAACTGACTTATTTATTCGATAAAAAGAAAAAAGCTTGAAAATACTCAAGCTTTTTTTCTGTTAATTTCATTCTTAATTAGATTTTTTTACGTTTGCGAGCTGCCTCTGATTTACGTTTACGTTTTACAGAAGGTTTTTCGTAATGTTCACGTTTACGAGCCTCTTGAAGAGTACCAGCTTTAGTCACAGAACGTTTGAAACGACGAAGAGCGTCGTCAAGTGATTCGTTTTTACGTACTACTACTTTTGACATTGAATTCACCTCCTCAAGATAAAGTAACATTTTACACGTTCTATCCAAGTATACAAGACTCGCCTTTTTCTGTCAAGAAATATATTTAAGTTTAGGAACTTTTTGCTATTACAGTTGACTTCTAAGTCTACTAAAACTATCAAAGGTTTTTCCTATACAAAAAACTAGAGGATTCATCTCCCCTAGTTACTGATTTATTCAGCTGCTGTATATTTAGAAGCATCCTTGATATACTCGTCGTAAGTACCATCTGCTTTCAATTTTTTGATGACTTTATTGACTGCTTCTTTCAATTTGTCGTTGCCTTTAGCCATAGCGACTGCTTTTGCATCGCCATCATCAACTTTGAGGGCAACACTTGCTAAGACCAAATCTGAATTTTGTGCCACGTAACCTTCTGCTACTGGTTTTTCAAGGTCAACAGCATCAACTTGACCAGATTTCACCTCGTTAATCGCCTCACCCATTGCTGTAAGTGATATGACTGTTGAATCTTTCAATTGTTTCTTAGCAAGACCTTCTTCAATGGTACCTTTTTGAACTGCTACTTTCTTACCTTTGAGAGCATCAAGACTTGAGTAAGTAGACTCTTGATCTTTACGAACGATGATAGCATTTTGTGTTTCGTAGTAAGGATCTGAGAAATCAAAGGTTTTCTTACGTTCGTCTGTTACTGAGATACCTGAAATAGCAAGATCAGCCTTACCTGATTGAAGGCTTGAGAGCACGTTATCAAAGCTCATTGTTGTAACTTCAAGCTTAACACCGAGTTCATTCGCAATAGCTTGTGCCAACTTGATATCTGAACCAACTACTTGGTCTTTACCATCTACCAAAGTTTTGAACTCAAATGGTGGATAGTCTGGGCTGACAGCCACGACAAGTTTTTTATTTTCTTTAATAGATTCGTCAGCGTCTTTTTTTGACCCACAAGCTACCAAAGTTACAGCAACAAGGAAAGCCATCGCCCCGAGGAAAAGTTTTTTCATAAGAAACTCCTGTATAAATATATTTTTTGCTTGTTTATTTTATTTAAAATTAGTAGCATTGTCAACATTTATTAAGAAATTGCGACAGTTTTTCCAAGCCCTTTTGAAGAACTTCCTTATCGCAACAATAACCAATACGGACATGTGACTCCTTGTCAAAACGGTTACCTGGAACCACAAGTACACCGTACTCCTGTAGAAGCTCTAAGGCAAACACTTCAATGGGACGATCAACATCTAATTTGACGAAGGAGGTTGACACACTAGCAGGACGAATCCAGCTAGCCTTAGGCTCTTTGGCAATCCACTCATCCATAAGAGCTAGATTTTCCTCTATAATCTGACGATTACGTTCCAAGATGGCTTCTTTATTTTCCAAAACAAGGGTAGCCACCATATCGTCAAAGACACCGGCGCAAATCATTGTGTAATCGCGGTAGTCACGTAGTATGTTTGCCACCTTAGTATTAGAAGCCACCCAGCCGACTCGAATACCAGGAATCGAATAGGTCTTTGAAAGACTGTTAACCGCAATTCCCTTTTCATATAAATCGACGATAGAAGGTGCAGGCTGGTCAAAACTACGATAGACCTCATCTGAAAAGATATAGGCTCCCACTTCTTTAGCGATAGCCACTAGATCCCCAAGATAAGCAGCATCCATAAGGGCACCGGTCGGATTGTTAGCATTGTTAATGCAAATCATCTTGGTATTGGGACGAATCAGACGACGTAGTTGGTCCAAATCAGGCAACCAGCCCTTGTCCTCCTCAACTTCCCAGAGATCCACTTCCGCTCCTAGTGACTTGGGAATGTCATAGAGCTGTTGATAGGTTGGATACATGGAGATGATATGGTCCTCAGGCTCAATGAGAGCATAAAGCGCTAACATAGTAGCTCCTGTAGCTCCGTTGGTTTGGAGGATATTATCAACTGGCATGTTCTTGTATAAGCTAGCTACCTGAGTTTTGAACTCTGGTGAACCTTCAATCCAGCCGTAATCCATTTTTTTTCTTTAGTAATTGAGAAAAAAAGGCATCCTTATCAAGGCCTGATAGGTCAAATAATTCTCTCATTGTAAGGGCCTTAATTGAAACTCCTGCGATATCATAAATGGCAGATTTTTCATGGATATTAAGCCATTCTTCAACACCAAAACGTGGTAGCTTCATCGTTTCTCCTTGCTTTTATCGAGCTCTGTCTACAATTTTATTTGTCATTTTTGGAAGACTTACCTACTTTGATAATAACTGTTTTTATCAGAGAATTCAATAAAAAATGGGGGTATTCCTCATTTTAGATTTAAGAATGTTTTGAGAATTCCCTTTAGCTGCCAAAGCTAGCTCTAATCGAGACTTTTCACCGTGATGAAAATACCTGAAGCGGGCTTGTTTCAGATGCTCGAAAATTTCGAGAACTTAGTCATGAAACTTCAAAGAAGTTCGCTAACGTCCGACATTACCTAATAAAAGTTTCTAAAAGAACTTTTATTCAATGCAAAATAGAAAATCTTTTGAGTTTACTTACTTTGTTTGTAACTTGATGCTTCTTTTAACCATTGGTCAAATTTTCCAGACTCCTTGGTCTCTTTGATGACAGCATTGATTTCTTTAAGTAAATCGTCCGAACCCTTACGTATCGCGACTGCATAAGCATCTGAACTATCTGACTTAAGGTTAAAGCTGGCAAGGGTTAAATCATCATTTTGTGCGATATAACCTTCTGCAATAGCTTTTTCAAGGACAACCGCTTGAATCTGTCCTGACTTGAGTTCGTTAATCATCTCGCCATTTGAAGCGAGTGAAACCACACTTGCCTTAGAGAATTGTTTCTTAGCAATTGTTTCTTGAACAGACCCTTTTTGCGTACCGACAGTTTGTTTAGCGAGACTATCAGCACTTGTAAAATCATTTACCTTGTCTTTTTTGACAATCACTACATTTTCAGAGGTATAGTAGCTATCAGAAAAATCATAGACTTTTTTACGCTCGTCTGTTACCGAGATCCCTGCAATGGCAATGTCTGCTTTACCACTTTGCACACTAGCAAGGACATTGTCAAAAGACATAACAGAAAATTCAACTTTCACACCAAGTTTTTTCCCGATAGCTTTAGCCAACTCGATGTCTGCTCCAACTAAGGTATCCTTGCCATTGACCAACGATTTGAATTCAATGGTGCAAATTCAGACTCTGTCGCTACGACAATTTTCTTATTTTCCTTAATCGTTTTTGTGCTCACTCCTTGACTCCCCCTACAAGCAACAAGAAAACACGTGGCAACTAGGGCTGTAAGCATAAACCAAAATTTCTTCATATTGTGACTCCTGATTTGCTAGAACTCTTAAGTGAAAGAGCGTAGGCATCTTGAACATAGCTGTCAATTTTACCTTCTTTTTTGAGTTTAGCGATAATCTTATTAACCTTGGTTTTAAGATCATCACTGCCCTTAGGCATCGCTACAGCGTAAGCATCGTTTGAATCTGATTTTAGAGCAATATCTGACATAGTTAAATCACTATTTTGGTCCACATAACCTTTCGCGATAGCCTTTTCTAGCACCACTCCTTCGACTTGACCTGATTTCAACTCATTGATAGCTTCACCAGGTTGCGCCAAGGAAACCACATTGGCATCCGACAAATTAGCTTTGGCAATATTTTCTTGAATTGAGCCTTTTTGAACAGCTATAGATTTCTTAGAAAAGTCGCTGATTTGTTTGTAGGTTTCTGTGGCATCTTTTTTGACAAGAAGAACCGTTTCAGAATCATAGTAAGTATCTGAAAAGTCGAAAATTTTCTGACGTTCTTTAGTAGCTGATATACCAGAAATGGCAATATCAGCTTTACCAGATTGAACGCTGGCTAGGACATTGTCAAAAGACATTTCAGAGAATTTGACTTTCACACCTAGTTCATCACCAATAGCTTGGCAATTTCGATATCTGCCCCAGCAATAGTATCCTTACCATCTTGGATTGTTTTAAATTCAAAAGGGGCAAAGTGGGGATTAAGAGCGACAGTCAAAGTCCCCTTATTTTTTACTTTATCTAATGTGTTAGTCGATGAAGAACAAGCCGCTAAAGATGTCAAAGCAAAGACACCTGCAAGGCCCAATAAAAGTTTTTTCCATGGTTTCATAATCAATCTCTTTTCTATATTTATTAACTATGTAAGTATAATAATGTATTATTATACTTTTGTCAACGCAAAAATAGACTTTTATTGATTTGTTTTTATTTTTATTAATTTCAGAATCGTTATAAATGCCGAAAATCGTTTGTTTTAAAGTCTTCTATCTAATTTCAAAGACTAAAAAAACTATTCATTCATTTGAATAAATAGTTCATTTTTTCACCAAAATTCTCTTAAGAAGTCATTTTCAAGGCGCTCACGATAGAAGAGTTCTGAAAGATTATCCTCTTCAAACACACGAAGGAGATTAAGCATGTCATAGGCTAAATCCATATGAACCACCTCCTCTCGAGCAACCCACCGGACTTCTCCCTCTTCCGTTGAACGAAGATTCCCTTCAAAATCCGAGGTTCTATAGAGGAAAACCAAGTACCGTTCGTCATCTGTCGTGTACCAGTGCTTCATACCGACCAATTTAGGACTTTTGATGGTCAAACCAGTTTCTTCCTTTACCTCACGGATAACTGATTCTACTAGACCTTCATGTGCTTCGATATGGCCACCGGGTAGGGCTGCTCCCGACCAAGAATAACGCTTTGGATCGCGGATTTGCATGACAATGTTTCCACGGCCATCTTCAATGAGACACATGTTGGTCAAAATAGTTGCTTGTGAACGTGACATATATTTCCTTTCTTACTTATATTTCCTAAGTAATGAACCTAGCCTTAATCCATACTCTTCAGCTCTAGAACCATATCACGAATTTGGGCTGCCAATTCAAAATCAAGCAGCTCTGCCGCTTCGTGCATTTGCTTTTGAAGTTTCTTGATGGCTTCTTGGCGTTCTTTCTTGTTCATGGCACTGTAGTTCACAGTATCCTCTGCCACTTCTGCTTCATTGGTCTTGGTAATCGAAATAAGGTCACGAATTTCTTTCTTAATCGTTTGCGGAGTGATACCGTGCTCCTTATTATAGGCCATTTGGATTTCACGACGACGAGCAGTTTCATCCATAGCTTTCTGCATAGACTCCGTAATCTTATCCGCATACATGATAACGTGCCCATCACTATTTCGGGCAGCACGTCCAATCGTTTGGATAAGCCCACGTTCATTACGAAGGAAACCTTCCTTATCAGCATCCAAAATAGCAACCAGACTAACTTCAGGAACGTCAATACCCTCACGAAGAAGGTTAATCCCAATAAGAACATCAAAGACACCCAAACGCAAGTCACGGATAATCTCAGTACGCTCCAAAGTCTTAATATCAGAGTGCATGTATTTGACCTTGACTCCCATTTCCTTGAGGTAATCGGTCAAGTCTTCAGCCATCTTCTTAGTCAAAGTTGTTACAAAGACACGCTCTCCTTTTTCAGTACGGGCATTGATTTCACCAAGGAGGTCATCCATTTGACCCATAGTTGGACGAACTTCGACTTCTGGATCAAGAAGCCTGTCGGACGGATGATTTGCTCAACGACAGTCTCAGTCTGCTCCATCTCATAGTCACCTGGTGTCGCTGACACATAGACAATCTGATGCACATGACTTTCGAATTCTTCACGACGAAGGGGACGGTTATCAAGAGCCGATGGTAAACGGAAGCCGTAATCGACAAGCATCTTCTTACGGGCTTGGTCTCCGTTATACATTCCTTTAATCTGTCCCATGGTCATGTGACTTTCATCAATCATGATGAGGAAATCTTCTGGGAAGAAATCAAGTAGAGTAAACGGTGGCTCACCTTCTTTACGACCATCCATGTGACGTGAGTAGTTTTCGATACCATTGGTGTAACCCATCTCACGAAGCATTTCGACATCGTATTCTGTCCGTTGACGAATACGTTGAGCCTCGATGAGTTTACCCTCGGCTTCAAATTGATTAACCTGAACCTCCATCTCTTCCATAATATTCTTGATAGCTTCTTCCATATGCTCTTCATTGGTCATAAAGTGAGTAGCCGGAAAAAGAACAAGGTGCTCGACTTCACCGAGATTACGTCCTGTCAAACTTTCAATTTCACAGATACGGTCAATCTCATCACCGAAAAATTCCACTCGAAAAGCATTTTCATCACGGCTGGCAGGGAAAATTTCAACCACATCGCCACGTACACGGAATTTTCCGCGTTGAAAATCAATATCGTTACGCTCAAACTGGATATCAACCAAGTCATTGAGCAACTTGTCCCGAGAAATTTCTTGACCAGGACGCAGGCTAACAGCTGAATCCGCATATTCTTTTGGCGAACCCAAACCGTAAATACAAGACACGGAAGCCACAACAATTACATCATTGCGTTCCAATAGGCTGATGTCGCTGAGTGACGGAGTTTATCAATTTCATCATTAACAGAGCTATCTTTTTCAATATAGGTATCTGATGAAGGCACATAAGCCTCTGGCTGGTAATAATCATAGTAGGAAACAAAATACTCTACAGCATTGTCTGGGAAAAACTCCTTGAACTCACCATAGAGCTGGCCTGCCAAGGTCTTATTGTGGGCGATAACCAGAGTTGGCTTATTAACACGTTGGATGACTTGACTCATGGTATAGGTCTTACCTGTCCCTGTCGCACCCTTTAAAATTTGAGCCTTCTCCCCACCTTTGATATTATCAACCAAGGTTTCGATAGCCTGGGCTGATCTCCTGAGGGTTCGTATTTAGAAACCAAATGAAATTGGTTGTCTTCTTTTCTATCTATCATGGTTTTTCCTTTCATTTATGCAATCATTTATCTCTTGATCGGAGAAAATCTCCCCACTTGTAAGTGGAATCTCAATCATTCGCATCTTTGCGACATAGGTACGTTTCTTCCGTGATTGATGACCAAGTTTTTGTCATAGGTAATGGCTATCTCACCATTTTTGAAGAAGATAAGCAAGACCTGATATCTCTTTTTATCATCAACTTCAGCATCAAGTCAAAGACATGCTCGATGCATTTCAAAGAATATCTCACCGTCGAAGAGCGTTCAATATCCCCCATCTGCGTTGACCAAGCCTTCTTGACAAACTCAATCTCTGATAAGGGAATTTCAAAGGTTTTGCGTCCAAATACTTGGCCGTAGTAGGTCAAAGAATTGTCATCAAGTTCCAACAGTTTTCCATGACCTTTGAGATTTACAATACCATCTATGAGAAGAACAATGGATAATAAGAGCCAAAATAAAACAATGAGACCAAGGAACTGCTTGACTAGATCTTCACGAAGGGAACCTCTAATAAGCTCAGGAAAAAGGATCCATAGAGACAAGACGGAAAATATAAGGCTAACCACTATTTTCAATTTCAATATGAGCCCATCAAGCTTTACTATCATCTCGTCCCCTTTTTCAAATCTTTCTTCTATTTTAACATAGAAGTAAAAAGACCGAGTCTTTAGAACTCAGCCTTAAGAATTTTCTTTTTTCAATTGTAGTCGAAGAATAACAATACCAATCAGGAGAACGATACAGGTGATAATATTACCTTCTAGACCAAGGGGCTCCACCTGATAACCAATCCCGGTACACCTGACTTGGTATGGAAGCGCAATAGGCTATCACCTGCATTCTGTCCACTGACTGCCACGCCAACTAGATTTCCTTGCGTAAAGTTCCAAGCACCATGAAGGGATGCCACTCCCCAGATATTATCTGTCTTGAGCATGTAAAGAGCCATGAGGACTCCTACTAGAATAATACTGATAAGAGACAAGGCAGTGACACCTTGATTTCCTAGGTGTAGTATTGAAAAGAGAGAACTTGAAATAGCAATTCCCCAGGAAAGGTTCAATTTACTAGTCACCGTCTGAAGTAGCCAACACGTGTCACCAATTCCTCAGTCCCGCCCTGGATAAACCAGAAAGGAGTCAAAGATAAGAGATATATAAAGATTCTTTGAGAAAAGTCCACTTTTACAAACTCTAAACCACCAAGTAAAGAAGTCCCAAGGAAACTCGCTAACAAGAGTAGAGTCCCAAAGCCCCACCCCTTAAGTAAGTTCAAGCAAATATTCCCCTTAAAAAATCCGAGTGTACGAATGGGACGTTTTTTAAACAACTTTAACTCAGATAAAGATAACTAAGGCAGTAAAGACAAAGGTTCCCAGCTGAAAATACAAGCTTGAAAACAGTTTAGTGGAAATCGTATTTATATTCCGAAACTGAATGTTGCCATTAAATATCAAGAATGAGAGAATAACAGTCATGGGAACTCCCACAACAATCCCTGCTAGAAATCCACCTATAAGGACATATCCAGAGGCAATAAAACAGGAAAGCATAATCATCAGCCAACTAGGGACTTTATCATATCGGCTGGTGTATTTCTCAAGCATACTTTTCTTCATTTTCAGCTCCTGTAACTAATCTTCCTGTATTAGGGTACAGTGTAACGAATTGACACAAACTTGTCAACTTCTTCTAAAACAACTCTCACAATTAACAATTATTGTTATATTTTATAACATGAAGCTTCTCAGAGTTTGATAACAAGGGCTTTTTTTGATAGAATAGAAAGGTATTTTATAAAGGAGAACTTTTTATAATGAAGAAAAAACTTCTGACACTCTTTTTGAGTGTCATGTCAGCTCTCTTTGTTTTCGGAGCTAAGGCATCTGCTAGCACGATTTCAGTAGTTTCAGATACAGCCTATGCCCCATTTGAATTCAAAGACTCTGATCAGACCTACAAGGGTATCGATGTTGATATTATCAACGAAGTTGCCAAACGTAAGAATTGGGATGTTAACCAAACTTATCCTGGTTTTGATGCAGCCGTTAACGCAGTCAGTCAGGACAAGCAGACGCCTCATGGCAGGTACAACTGTAACCGATGCACGTAAGAAGGTCTTCACTTTTTCAGACACTTATTACGACACATCAATTGTTATTTACACTCGTAGCAACGACAAAGTCAGCGACTACAAACAATTGAAAGGTAAAACGGTTGGTGTTAAAAATGGTACCGCCGCTCAAACCTGGCTTGATAAAAACGCTAGCAAGTATGGTTTCACTGTTAAAACTTTTGACACTAGTGACTTGATGAACAACAGTTTGGACTCTGGTTCAGTTTATGCAGCCATGGACGACACACCAGTTGTTCAATATGCTATTGGTCAAGGTAAAGACTATGCTATCAACATAAAGCCTGAATCTATCGGTAGCTTCGCTTTCGCTGTAAAAAAAGGTGGAAAGCACGAAAGTCTTATCAAGGATTTCAATGAAGCCCTTAAGGAAATGAAGGAAGACGGTACCTACGATGAAATCATGACCAAATGGTTGGGTGACTCAGCAAAAGCTTCTTCAAAATCTTCATCGTCAAAACCGTCGGAAGCTCTTAACTTGACTGGTGATGCTAATGCAAAAGCTACTCCTACTAAGGAAACTTACACCATCTCAATGGACTCATCGTTTGCACCATTTGAATATCAAAATGGTTCTGGTAAGTATGTTGGTATCGACGTTGACATCATCAATGCCATTGCTAAAAACCAAGGTTTCAATGTTAAATTAACTAACCCTTGGTTTCGATGCATCACTTAATGCCGTTCAATTCTAGCCAAGCCGATGCGGTATTGGCTGGTATGACCATCACTGATGCCCGTAAACAAATCTTTGATTCTCA